>Ga0206117_100274_pt1 | contig 70258 bp, 57 predicted proteins | sample 3A5Ametagenome_FD_177997 | JGI IMG/M metagenome (GOLD analysis project Ga0206117, IMG submission 177997) | Enriched microbial communities from leaf-cutter ant dump, University of Wisconsin, Madison, United States - 3A5A | ecosystem: Environmental > Terrestrial > Nest > Insects nest > Nest dump... | reverse complement strand
TCTTGCCGCCGTCTTCTTCGATCAGCTTGGTGTAACGCTCAACCATGCCGCCGACTTGCTCGCTCTGGTCCGGGTGAACCAGGAAGATGATTTCGTAATGACGCATGAATGCTCCTTACGGGTTGTAGTCTGCCGACAAAGCGGTCAGACAAGGAGTGAATGACACTTTCTGTCTTGTCCTGAACCAGGCACGCATGCCCGGGACAAGGCGCGCAATTGTAGAGAAGCGCGGTGGGACAAGCAAGGTGATTGGTGAAATATTGAGCAGCACCCCCAAAAAGCATCGCTGGCAAGCCAGCTCCCACAGGGTCAGCGGTGCACTCGATCCTGGGAGCTGGCTTGCCAGCGATTGGGGTCAACGAATCACTTGCTGGCGGAACGCTGCCGAACGGCCTCGAACAGGCAGACACCCGTCGCCACCGAGACGTTCAGGCTGCTGACGCTACCAGCCATCGGCAACTTCACCAGGAAATCGCAGTGCTCGCGGGTCAGGCGGCGCATGCCCTTGCCTTCCGCGCCCATGACCAGCACGGTCGGTCCGGTCATGTCCTGCTGGTACAGCTCCTGCTGCGCCTCGCCGGCGGTGCCGACGATCCACAGGCCGCGCTGCTGCAGCTTCTCCAGGGTCCGCGCGAGGTTGGTCACCGCCACCAGCGGGATCACCTCGGCGGCGCCGCAGGCGACCTTGCGCACGGCGGCGGTCAGGGTCGCCGACTTGTCCTTCGGCACGATCACCGCCAGCACGCCGGCGGCATCGGCGGTGCGCAGGCAGGCGCCGAGGTTGTGCGGGTCGGTGACGCCATCGAGCACCAGCAGCAACGGTACCTTCTCAGTGCGTTCCAGCAACTCCTCAAGCATCGCCTCGCCCCAGACCTGGCTCGGGCTGACCTCGGCGACCACGCCCTGGTGCACGCCCTCGACCCAGGCGTCCATCTCGCGGCGCTCGGCCTGGCCGACGCTCACCCGATATTCCGCGGCCAGCGCCAGCAGTGCCTGCAGGCGCGGCTCGCTACGGCCCTCGGACAGCCAGATCTGCTTGACCCGCTTCGGGTGAAAACGCAACAGGGCTTCCACGGCATGCACGCCGTAGATCTTTTCCAACTGACTCATGACTTGCCTTTGCTCTTGCGGGAAGAGGAACCGGACTTGGGCGGCCCCTTGCGGTGCTTGGTCGGTTTATCCGTCTTGCCGGACGACTTGCCCGGCCCCTTGCCACTGACATGGGCGTGCTTGGCATCGGCCATCAGGGCCTTCTTCATTTCCCGGCTCTTGCGCACTTCGGCGTTGTTCGCCGCGGCGTGGGAGGAGAAATACGCGTCGGAGGTCTCGCTCTTCTTGCTGCGACGAGCTGCGCGCGGCTCCGCTTCCGCTGCCGGTTCCGCGGCCTTGGCCTTGGCGCCAACGCCGATCTTCGCCGCCGGTGCTGCCGGGGCCGCCGGCTCGCTGCTGCGCTGCTTGCGTCCGATCGGGGCCTTGAGGGTGTTCTCGGCCATCTCGAAATCGATCTTGCGCTGCTCCAGGTCGACGCGCATCACCCGCACTTCGACGGTATCGCCAAGGCGGAAGCTGCGCCCGGTGCGCTCGCCGGTGAGGCGATGGTGGACCGGGTCGAAGTGGTAGTAGTCACCCGGTAGCGCACTGACGTGGACCATGCCCTCGACGTAGATGTCGGTCAGCTCGACGAACAGGCCGAAACCGGTCACCGCGGTGATCACGCCCGGGAAGGACTCGCCGACGCGGTCCTTCATGTATTCGCACTTGAGCCAGTTGACCACGTCGCGGGTCGCCTCGTCGGCGCGCCGCTCGCTCATCGAGCACTGTTCGCCCAGTTGCTCCAGGGTGTTCTCGTCGTACGGGTAGATCCGCGCCTTGGGAATGCTCATCGCCCCGGCGCGCTTGACGTGCGGGGTCTCCTGGCGGGAACGGATCACGCTGCGGATGGCACGGTGCACCAGCAGGTCGGGGTAGCGACGGATCGGCGAGGTGAAGTGGGTGTAGGCCTCGTAGTTCAGACCGAAGTGGCCGTTGTTGTCGGCGCTGTACACCGCCTGGCTCAGGGAGCGCAGCATGACGGTCTGGATCAGGTGGAAGTCCGGGCGGTCGGCGATGTTGGCCAGCAGGGCCTGGTAGTCCTTCGGCGATGGACCGTCCTTGCCCTTGTGCAACGACAGGCCGAGCTCGCCGAGGAAGGCGCGCAGTTTTTCCAGGCGCTCCGGCGGCGGGCCGTCGTGGACCCGGTACAGCGCCGGAATCTCGTGCTTCTTGAGGAACTCGGCGGTGGCCACGTTGGCCGCCAGCATGCACTCCTCGATGAGCTTGTGCGCATCGTTGCGCACGGTCGGACGGATTTCCGCGATCTTGCGCTCGGCACCGAAGATGATGCGGGTTTCCTGGGTCTCGAAGTCGATCGCGCCACGGGTGTGACGGGCCGCCAGCAGCACCTTGTACAGCGCGTAGAGCTGCTTCAGGTGCGGCACCACCTCGCTGTATTCCTCGCGCAGGGCACGGCCTTCGCGGGTGCGGGCGTGCTCCAGCATGCTGCTGACCTTGTTGTAGGTCAGGCGCGCGTGGGAGTGGATCACCGCTTCGTAGAACTGGTAGTCGACCATCTGCCCGGACTTGTTGATGGTCATTTCGCAGACCATCGCCAGGCGATCGACGTGCGGGTTCAGCGAGCACAGGCCGTTGGACAGTTCCTCCGGCAGCATCGGGATCACCCGCTCGGGGAAGTAAACCGAGTTGCCGCGCACCAGGGCTTCGGCATCCAGCGCCGAACCGAGGCGCACGTAGCTGGAGACGTCGGCGATGGCGACGTACAGGCGCCAGCCACCGGAGAACAGGCGCAGCTTGCCCAGGCTCTCGCAGTACACGGCGTCGTCGAAGTCGCGGGCGTCTTCACCGTCGATGGTGACGAACGGCAGGTGGCGCAGGTCGACGCGCTTTTCCTTGTCCTTCTCTTCCACTTCCGGCTTGAGCTTGCGGGCTTCCTTGATCACCGCCTCGGGCCAGACGTGGGGAATGTCGTAGCTGCGCAGGGCGACGTCGATCTCCATGCCCGGCGCCATGTAGTTGCCGATGACCTCGACCACATCTCCTTGCGGCTGGAAGCGCGGGGTCGGCCAGTGGGTGATCTTCACCTCGACGAACTGGCCGATCTTGGCGCCGGCGTTGCGGCCCGGGGTGACCAGCACTTCCTGCTGGATCTTCGGGTTGTCGGCGGTGACGAAGCCGATGCCGCCTTCCTCGAAATAGCGGCCGACGATGCTCTCGTGGGCACGGGAAATGACTTCCACCAGCACGCCTTCGCGGCGGCCGCGGCGATCGACGCCGGAGACGCGGGCCAGGGCGCGGTCGCCATCGAACACCAGGCGCATCTGCGACGGGCTGAGGAACAGGTCCTCGCTGCCGTCGTCCGGGACCAGGAAGCCGAAGCCGTCGCGGTGACCGGAGACGCGGCCGAGGATCAGGTCGAGCTTGTCCACCGGGGCATAGGTGCCGCGCCGGGTATAGATAAGCTGGCCATCACGCTCCATCGCGCGCAGGCGGCGACGCAAGGCTTCGATCTGGTCCTCGGTCTGCAGGCCGAATTCCTCAACCAGTTGCTCGCGCGCAGCCGGCGAGCCTCGTTCGGCGAGGTGCTGGAGGATCAGCTCACGGCTAGGGATGGGGTTTTCGTATTTTTCCGCTTCACGAGCGGCCTCGGGATCGAGGGACTGCCAATCGGCCATTAGGAGGGGTTCACCTTGTCTATATAAGGGTTAGTTTGGCATAGCCGTATTGAAACCGGAAATTTCAGCCTTGGACAGCCCCGCCGGGGACGGGCTTCGCAGCGCTTGTAAGCTCAAGTAGATCAACGGCTTGAATTTTTTAAGATTTTTTTCGAATGGGGGTTTACAGCCCCTGGGGGCATCCGTATAGTGCGCACCACAGCGACGGAGACCGTCGTTATAGTTGAGAAGCCGCACGATGTGAAGCCTTGGCAAGCATCGAAGCGAAATCAGCGAAAATGCCCAGATGGTGAAATTGGTAGACACGCCAGCTTCAGGTGCTGGTGACCTTACGGTCGTGGAAGTTCGAGTCTTCTTCTGGGCACCATTTTCAAATTTCAGATCAACGATCTGGAATTCATGCAACACGCTACACCGCTAATGTTTCAAATGCTTCAAAATTTGCCCAGATGGTGAAATTGGTAGACACGCCAGCTTCAGGTGCTGGTGACCTTACGGTCGTGGAAGTTCGAGTCTTCTTCTGGGCACCATATTTCAAAGAAACCCGCGAAAGCGGGTTTTTTTATGCCTGCGATTCAGCCCCGGTGCTGGCCGGGGCCCTCCCCTCAGAACGTCTTCTCGAACTTCAACGCCACCTCGGTCTGCCGGTAGCTGTAGGCCCAGTCGATGCTGCTGTCGGTCACCGTGCGCTTGGCGTACAGGCTCGGCACCACGCCGGCGAAGGCCAGGCGCGGCATGCTCAGGTTGGCGATGTAGATCTGCTGACGGTCCTTGCGCAGGCCGCCGAGGAAAGCGTCGGGCGCGTCGTAGCGGGTGGTGCGATACAGCCCGATCAGGCTCAGGTTCACGCCCACGTCGAAGCTGTGGTACGCGCCGAGACTGCCCATGTACTCGCGATTGCTGGCGGTGTCGGCGTCCTGGCTGCGGCGGGTATAGGTGACGCCACCGAACACCAGGGTCTGCGGGTCGAGCAGGTACGACAGCGAAGTGCCTGCCTGGCACTCGTCGTAGTCGTCGAAGTAATCGCGCTGCTCGCCCTGGAAGCGGTAGTGCTTGTGCTGGAGCTGCAAGCCGAGCTGCAGGCGGTTGCTCAGGTTGTGCTTCCATTCCCCCCGCACGCCACTGGCCTGGTACTTGGTGTGATGGTCGTTGTAGTAGTTCTCGAACAGCGGCGTCAGCGACACGTCGTTCAAGGCACTCTGAAAGTTGTAGCCGGCATACAGCACGCTGGTGTTGTCGTCGTACCAGGTCTCGACGTCATCCACATCGCTGTGCCGGTCGTAGTTGTTGCCATAGCTCAGGCCGCGCACCAGCAGATGATGGTTGCCGACGATCTGGAAACGCCGCTCGGCCGCGACGTCGTAGACCAGGCTGGACGACGTGATCCGCTTGGGCATCTGCCGGGTGTAGTCGAAACATTCGAAGAACAGCGAACAGACCTGGGTCGTGGTGGTCATGCCGTTGCCCTGGTTGATATTGCTGTTGTAACCGAAGCCCAGCGACGCCGAGCCATGCCACTGACGGCGCAGGTCGATGCCCTTGTGGTACTCGCCCAGCACGCTCAGCACCTGCTCGGGCACGTCGGTCGCGGCGACCTCGCGGAACAGCGTCTCCGCCTCACGCGTCTGGTTGTCTTCGAACAGGGTCCGCGCCAGCTCCAGACGCGCGCGCACGAAACCGGGTTGCAACTCATCGGCCCGACGCAGGTGGGCGATGGCCAGCTTGTAGCGGCGTTCACTGCGGTCGATCAGGCCCTCGGCCATTTCCACCAGCGCCGGCTCGTGACCGGACAACTGCCGGTAGCGCTCGATGAACTGGCGCACCTTGCCCCACTGCTGCAGGTTGAGGGAGACATAGATGGCCGGCCCGAGGTCTTCGAGGGTGTTCTGCAAGCTGTAGGTCTGCCCCTCGATGGTGATCAGCGAAGCGTCGTTCTCGGCCGGGTCGGGCGCACCAAGATTGGCCCGCTCGCGCGCTTCGGCGCCGCGGTCGATCTTGTTCAGCAGCAGACGGGTGTCGTCATCGTCGGCCAGCGACGCGGTGGAAAACAGGGTCGAGAAACACAGCAGGGCGACGCGCACCCGCAAGGACGGCAGCATGGTGATCGGTCCGGGACAGAAAGGAATGGGGGGTCGGAAGGGGGCGCCGAGGCGCCCTCCTCCAATGACGCGCGGGTGTTACTGCTTGGCGCCGCCGAAGGCGACCTTGGTGCTGCCGACGGTGTAGATACCTGCCAGGGCTTCGGCATTGGCGCCGTAGAACTGCCCCTGGATGGTGGTGGTGCCAGCGGTGGTGCGAGCGAACGAGCCGTTCGAGGCGATGTTGGTGCCGGCGAAGCTGAGAGAGCCCACGGTGCCGGTCAGCGTGCCGCTGCCCGAACCGTAGTTGGCGGTCAGTACGCCCGAAGTGACGCCAGCAGCGGTGCCCGGGTTGTACTGGTTGATGCCGACCACGTTGTACTTGGCGTTGACCAGTGTCGGCATGCTGGTGGTCGGGTTTTCGCCGACGAACCAGACGGTGCGGTCTGCGCTGGACAGGTTAAGGTCGGTGCTGTTCAGCGGCTGGGTACCGGACTTGGCAGGTGCCCACTCACCGAAGTACACCTCGGAACCCGATACCTTGGCGATCACCTCGCCACCGAACTGTGGATAACCCGGGGACGGTGCGGCGATCTGACGGTAGGCGTAGACCTCGGTGTTGTAGGCCACCTGGTTCTTCCAGGTTTCCGAGGTGGTGACGCCATTGAGCGGGTTGACGATATGCGCCGACGTGGTGCCATAACCGCTCAGCACAGCGTTGGTCTGGGTGATCGGACCGGCCTTGAAGCTGACGACGGCTGCGGGATTGGCAATGCCGCCGGTGACGGTCGGCATGGCGATACCTGCCGTGCCCACTGCCATCATGTTCGACGGTGCCGCCTGAACATAGGCCGAAGAAGCTCCACCGCTGACAGTAGCGGCAAATGCACCGGAAGTAGCCAGAGACAACGCAGTCAATACAAAAAGTTTCTTCACAACAATCTCCTTGTCATAGGTTTTGAAAAACACTGTTTTTACGAAAACAGCAAAAAATCTAGAATCGTGCAGTCAATCCCATTTTCAACGTACGGCCCGGTGCGGGCATGACAGTGCGCGAAAGTGGGTCTAGGTAATAGCGGTTGGTAATGTTGTTTACACCGAAGTCGACATCCACATGTTCGTTGACATGCAAGGTGGCATAACTGTCGAAGACCCAGATGGGGTGCCATTCATAGGGCTGGTTTATGCCTTGAACGAAGTTGACCCCCTGGTCGATCCACTTCTGTTCTTCCTTGTTCTTGGCACTGCTGTGATAAACCATGCGCCCGCCGATCTCGAGCTTGTCGTTGAACAGACGCACACCACCGTCCAGGTTGATGGAGTACTGCGGTTGCAGGCTGGTGCGGGAGAACGTGGTAGGGAAGCCACCCGTGACGCATTCGTCGACAGCCTTTCCATAATAGGGGTCCAAGGTAACGGCCATGTCCTTGTCACAGAGTTTCTGATCAAGGCGGTAGCTGATGCCCAGGCTGGAGTAATAACGCCCGGTATCGAATCGCGTCTGCATCTCGATACCCGACAGCACTTTCTTGTCGTATTGAATGATGTTGTAGGTAAAGTCCCGATCTATGTAGTCGTGAATTTCATTCTTGTAGTAATTGACCCGGAAATCGGCATTGCGCCAGTCTGGAACAAAGGCGTGCAGGTCGTGCACGTAACCGAACTCCCAATTGTATGCGTGCTCCGGCCGCGGCGAATTTTGAGCGATACCGATCCCTGTGGCTGAAACAGTCTGGCCCTCTTCATAAATAGTCGGGAAACGAACGAATTCGGTATAGCGGGCATAGACCCGGGCATTATCGGTGATATGTAACGTCACGCCGGCCATCGGCGCCCATGCACTGTCCTTGCGCTTCTTTGGCCTGGCCCACCGTTCGGCTTCGGTAGGCTGTTGGTACACCCAGGTCCCCAAACTGTTGTAAGGAATGTAGCGCGGAGCGGTCGTACCAGTACCCTGAGCATTGACCACCTGCTCGCTCATGTTGATCGTACCGTTGGTGAACGGATTCGCTGCACTCACCAGACGCTGGCCATCGGTAGGGACCTCCACGCTTTCCATGGTGTAGCGGACACCGTTGACGAGCCCGTCCTGAAGAACACTGTTGATAAAGAGTTCAGTGGTTTCCTCATCCAGCCCCCAGCTTTCGACGTCAGCCCGTACTTGCGCCAGATACGCCTGGTTTTCCGCATCGGTCAGCATCCGCGAGTATTTGAACTGCTTGGCAACAACAGCCGCCTTGGCATCCCAACCCGTTGCCTGCTGCTCGCGGTACTCATCCAGCGTGGTGTCGAACGAGTTGTAGTCGCTATAGCGTGCTCCGGCGTTGAAGGTCAGCCATGAAGTGGCCGCCCACTCGTTGTTGAAGGTGAAGTTGTACTGCTCGCGACGCCCCCCGCGTGGCCCCAGGTAGTTGGAGGCGAAGATGTACGTACTGCCGATGTCGTCACTGGCGTTGTCGGTCTGCTTGAGCTTTTCCTTGCTGAAATCCCCGGAAAGGGTCAGCGCCCAGGCATCGCTCAACTCCATGCGGTTGGAGACATTCACACCCCAGCGATCGTGATCGGTGGTTTGCAGGGCTCGGGAAAACAGCGTGTAGCGGCCATCGGTGTCGGGCAGTTTTTCGGGCATGGCGGTCTCGCCATTGCACGGGGTGCGGTTGTACTTGCAGCGGACGTAGTTGTCCCAGGCCTTGTCGCTCAGGGAGGCATCCTCGATGGAGAAGACCTGCTCGCCGTTCTGGTAGCGCTCGGCATCGCTGCGGGTCATCCAGAACCCCGCCTGCATGTCGAGCCAGCGGTTGTCCTGGGGATTCCACTTGTAGGTCAGCGAGAAGGTGTCCTGGTTCACTTCGCTGTAGGGCAACTGGAAGCCGATGTTGCTGCCCGCCTCCACCAGCTTCGTGGTTTCATTGATCAGGTACGGCATGGTCTCGCCGAATTCGAGATCGCTGTGCATATAGCTCAGCTTCAGGCTCTGCTCATCCGTCAGGTAGAACGTCCCTTTGAGCAAGGTGGTGCGCATCTCGTTGGAAGTACCCGACACTTCCGCGCCTGGCTTGTAGAAACTGGCGAGATAGTTACCTGTGGTATCGCCGATCGCTTGCGAGTTCTGTGAGGCGGCGGCCGCTTTGTCGTACCAGCTCTCGGTCTCGTAGCGCTCGCTGCCCTGCTTGCCGCTGTAGTAGTTGCCTTTCTTGCGGTAGCTGTAGGCCGCCAGCAGGTCGAAGTTTTCCTGGCGGGTTGCCGCGGCGATGCGGAAGGCGTTGTCCTCGAAGTCGAAGTCGTTGGAACGTGACGACTCGTGCGGGGTGTACATGGCTCCGCCACCATTGGCGAAATAGACATACTGGCCCGAGACATAGGCGCCCTCGATGTCGCGGTAATCCCGCCCGAGGTTGTTCATCCCCGTCTCGTTGGGAGCCACGGCATTGCTGGTCGTTTCGGTCTTGATCTCCAGGCCGTAGCTCTCGCCCGGCTTGACGATGTCTTCGGCATCCAGCGTGCGGATCTCCACGGAACCCCCGATGCCGCTCTTCACGCCCGGGGTCATCGATGGCCCCTTTTCCACCGAGATGCTGCCGATCATGTTGGGATCGACATAGTTGCGGTTGGACACGCCAGCCGACCCCAACCATACCGAGGTGGCCTGTTCGGTACCGTCGACGGTCACCGGAATGCGACCTTCGCCCTGGATACCGCGGATGTTCGGGTCCAGCGCACCACTGTTGCGCGACTCGCCGCTGTAGACGCCGTTCAGCCCCTTGAACAGGTCGGCGGCGTTGGCGCCCTTGTAACGCTCGATATCGTCCTTGCCGGCATAGACGTTGGAGACATCCTTGCGGAAGACGTCGTTCTTGCCCTTCTCGTCGCGCTCCTCGAAGTACTCGCCCTTCACCTCCTGCGCTTCCAGCACCTGCAGCCCCTTCTGCGAGGTCCCGGGCTTGTGCAGATCCTCCTCGTACCCCGCCGGCAGCTCGATCTCCACCGGCCCCATGTTCGGCGTGGACGGTTTTGCCGCCGGGGCTTCGCCCTCGGCCAGCGCGGCGGCGCTGGACAGCGCCAGCAGGATCGACCAGGCCAGTGGCTTGAGGCGCAGGGTCGACGGTGGTGTGGTGAAGAGCGACATGGCGAGATCCGTGTTTATCAGTACATGGCAGTTTCATGGCCGCTCTGCGGCGGCGGAGTGATACTACCGATAAACGCAAATGAATCTCGTTTAGATTGATATGCGAGAAGCTGAAAAATGTATGCGCGCAGTTTTGCCGCGCAACGCGCGCAGCCCCGGTGCGCTCGGGTTCACCCGATCACACGGGGGCTGCGGCAACCACAGGCATATAAGGAGGTGGCTTCAGCGCTTCTTGCCGAAGATCGATTTAGGCGCCCGCCCGAAGTAGCGGGTGAAAGCCACGGTGAAGTTGTTCGGGTACTTGTAACCCACCTGCCACGCCGCCTGTGCCACCTGCTGGCCAGATTCGAGCAGGGTCATGGCCTTGCGCATGCGCAGGTCCAGCAGCATCCGCGCCGGGGTGGTGTCGAACAGGTAGCGGAAGCCTTCCTTGAGCTTGTGTTCGTTCATGCCGACGCTGGTGGCCAGGTATTCCACGGTCAGCGGCGTGTGCAACTGCTCGCAGAGGATGTTGCGCGCGCGCTCGATGCGCTCGATCTCGCTGGTGCTCAGCGGCGAAGGGGTGCCGTCCTGCGGCGCCAGCAGGTTGAACTGCTCCGACAGCAGGCTGAGGGTGTGGATGTGCAGGTCCAGGCGGTTCGACGGGTTGAGCAGGCCCGGCTGCAGATAGCGCACCAGCGCCGCGGCATGGGCCTGGGCCGCCTTGGAACTGGCGCGGAAATCCAGGCGATTCAGACGCCCGCTGCCCAGCACCTGGGCGGCGCGCTCCTCGCCGACGTACTTGCACAGGGTCGCCTGGTCGATCACCACGCGCAGCTGCGAGGCGGTCTCGTTGGCCTGGTAGCGCCGCTCGCCCGGGGTGGCGCGGAACGCGGTGATGGTGGTCTGCCCGGCCTCGAAGGCGAGGTTGCTGCCGTCCTGGCCGAGGAAGCCGGACTTCCCCTGCAGGCCAATGGTCACCACCATCACATGGCCGTCGTGGGGGCCGCAGGTTTCCTCGATCAGGGTGCGCACCGGGTGATAGTGCAGGCGCCCCAGCGACAGCCCCTGTTCCAGCTGCAACAGCTCGGAATAGCAGTTGCCCACGTCTTCGGCCAGTTGCATGCGCAAGCGCCCGTCTGCCTGCACGGAACGCTGCCGGGGGTGATCGAGGCCGAGACGGCAGCTCCCTTTCATTGTGCTCATGACGACATCCCTGCGATCAGCGAGCGGCGCTTCGCATAGGAACGGCTCCGCCTCGCATACTTAACATAAATGATTCTCATTTAATATATATCACCTTTTTCAGTGATTCGGCCACGGCTTGTTTCGTTAGGAACAGTGGCATCTACAGGGAGTTACCGTGCCTCAACAGCCTCATCAGGATCTGCTCAGTCCCCATCCCCTGCAGTCGTGCTGGGACCTGCAACTCGCCGGCCTCGGTGCCGACGCCCTGCAGACGGCCCTCGAATGCGCGCTGTTCGACCACCTCGGCGAGCCCGTCAGCGCCGCCGCGCTGTCCACCCGTCTGAACCTCGACGGCGCCAGCATCGCCTACCTGCTGGAGCTGCTGTGGAGCCTGGACCTGCTCGAGCGCGACAGCCAGCAGCCCCCCCGCTACCGCAACCAGCCGCTGGCCGACCTGTACCTGCGCGCCGAAGCCAGTGCCTACTGCGGCGACGCCCTGCTGTTTCGCCACCGGGTCATGCGCCAGACCGGCACCCAGCTCGGCGACTACCTGCGCAACGGCGTGACCCGCCCGCCCATGGCCGCGTCCGGGATCGCCAAGGCCTGGGCCGACGCAGCGCGCCTGCAGATCGCCCAGGAGCAGCGCGCGGTCACCCGCGAGGTGGCCTGCGCGCTGCTCGACAGCCTGCCCGAGAAACCGCGCCTGCAACGCCTGCTCGACCTCGGCGGCGGCCCCGGACTGGTCGCCATCGCCCTCGCCGAACACCTGCCGGCCCTGCACGGGGTGGTCTTCGAATACCCGCAGGCAGCCGACGTGGCCCGGGACAACATCGTAGCCGCCGGATTGACCCCACGCCTGCAAGCCGTCGGCGGCGATCTCAACGAAGACGACATCGGCCGCGACTACGACCTGATCTGGTGCTCGTCGGTCCTGCACTTCGTCCACGACCTGCCCGCCACCCTGCAGCGCCTGTACGCCGCCCTGCGCCCCGGCGGCGTGCTGCTGTGCTGCCACGCCGAGGTGCCACGCGAGCGCCAGACCGCGGCGCAGGTCCTGCCCTATTACCTGCACATGCGCCTGCAGGGTCGCCATGTCCTCGCCGAAGGCGAACTGGCGGCGGCCCTCGAAGGCATCGGCTTCGGCGCCGTGCAGCAAGTCAACGGACTGCGTTTCCCGGTGACCCCGGTCAACGCCGTCATCGCCCGCAAGCCCCAGGAATGAATCGATGAAGCGTGGACGTATCGCCGGCCTGCAACTGCTGTTCGGCTGGCTCAACCTGGTGCTGGCAGTGCCCAGCATCTACCTGATGTTCGGCATGCCGCTGGTGATGCGTCAGTACGGCTGGAGCGGCACCGAGATCGGCCTGTTCCAGCTCGCCGGCCTGCCGGCGGTGTTCAAGTTCCTGCTCGCCGTTCCGGTGCAGCGGGTGCGCCTGGGCAAGGGCCACATGGTCCACTGGATGCTCCTGCTCGGCGCCGCGCTGCTGGTGCTGTACTGGCTGATCGGCCGGCAGAACCTGATCGAGCAGCGCCTGCCGCTGTTCGTCATGACCTTCGCCATCAGCATCATCGCCACTTGGATGGACATCCCGCTCAACGCCCTGGCGGTGCAGTGGCTGCCGCGCAGCCAGCAGTTGCGCGCCGGCAGCATCCGCTCGGCGGCGCTGTTCCTCGGTGCCATCGTCGGCGGCGGCGCCATGCTGCTGGTCCAGGCCCGCTTCGGCTGGCAGGCGCCGTTCCTGCTCATGGCCGCGGGGCTGGTGCTCGGCGTGCTGCCGCTGCTCGCCCTGCGCAGGCAACCGCAGCCGGAACAGGCCGCCCAGGATGCACCCTCCGGCTTCGTCGCCGACTGGGTGAGCTTCTTCAGCCAGCCTGCCGCGCGCCAGTGGACCTGGCTGCTGCTCACCGCCTTCCCCTTCATCGGCGCCGCCTGGCTGTACCTCAAGCCGCTGCTGCTGGACGCCGGTATGCCGATGCAGGAGGTCGCCTGGGTGGTCGGCATCGCCGGCGGTGTCACCGGGGTGGTCTTCAGCCTGCTCGGCGGCCGCCTGATCGGCGTGCTCGGCACCGCCCGGGCGATTCTCCTGTACCTGTTCGCCGCGCTGCTGGCCCTGGTCCTGCTCACCGTCAGCGTGTGGCTGCAGCTCGGCCCGGCCTGGCTGATCGCCAGCGCCCTGTGCCTGGCAGCGAGCATGGGCGCGGTGTCGGCGCTGATGTTCGGCCTGACCCTGTTCTTCAGCCGCCGCCAGCGCACCGCCAGCGACTACGGCCTGCAATCGAGCCTGTTCGTCGTCACCCGCCTGGCCGCCCCGGTGGCCGCCGGGCTGCTGCTCGACCGCCTGGGCCAGGCCGGCATGCTCGCCTGCCTCAGCACCGGCCTGCTGCTCGCCCTGCTCCTGGCCTGGCGAGTCCGCCACAGCATCGCCGGCAGCGCCGAGGCGCTGCTGGTCAACGAACATCACGCCGCGATCGGCGTGACTTCCATCGTCACCGAGGGCAAACCATGACGCCACGTACCGTCGGCATCTGCCTGGTCAGCCGCGACCGCGCGCTGCAGGAGGATGTGCAAGCAGTGCTTGACCGGCTCAACCACTGGTTGGGCCATGAAACCTCGCGGCTCGGCCAGCACTGGCCGGACAGCGACCCGCGCTGCCTGTACCGCCAGGTCGCCGGGCAGGCCGAGGCCTATGTGCGCGAGCATGCCAGGGGCCATCAGCTGTACCTCGACCTGCAGGTCTTCGCCGACGCCGAGGCCGCGCGCCAGGCCCTGGCCAGCGCCACCAGCGAAAGCGACTACGTGCTGTTCGACAGCCGCCACCTCGACGCCCTGCCCGACGCCGACCCGCTGGTCGCACTGCTCGCCGCGCAGCCCGAGGCCAAGCGCTCGCCCGCCTCGGCCCTGCTGCTGTGCGCCGAGGAGCAACTGAGCCACTGGCTCGGCCGTCTCGGCGGCAACCGCCTGCTGCGCGTGCCCCACGGCTCCGAGCCGCTGCGCCGGGCCGACCTGCTGCGGCTGTTCATCGATCACCTGGAACATGCCTATTTCAACCGTTTGCTGGCCCGCACCACGCTGCAGTCCGACGAGCCGGTGGCCCTGGCCCGGGACATCCAGCAGCGCATGGACGCGCGCTGGGGCGAGCAGTGGGACTGTCATTTCTTCACCGGTTCCATGGTCTCGGGCTTCATCGATTCCATGGGTGCCCTGCTGCGCGGCAGCGCCCGCGGCTTCTCCACCGCCAGCAACGAACACGCCCTGGCGGTCAGCGCCCTGGCCGGCTGGCAGCTGTACCGCCGCGCCTACGTGATCGTCATGACCTCGGGCATGCTCGACGAGCTGCGCGGCACCCTGGCCAATCTCAAGCGTGCCGGCGCGCCGGGCCTGGTGGTCTGCGCCGACTCGCCGGAATCGGTCTGGTTCGCCTTCCAGGGCACCCTCGACCAGGACAACGACGGCCACCGGGTGATCGCCGCGCGCGGCCTGTGGCAGCAGTTCATCCGCCGCCCGGAAGACGCCCGCGCCAGCGTCGAGGCCGCCTTCGCCGCCCTCGACGAAAGCCCCGCGCCGACCTTCCTGTTCGCCACCCAGGCCGCCCTCGAATCACGGGTGCAGGCCGACGCGCCCGCCCCCGAGGCGCCCCGGGCGAGCACCGCCAGCGACCTCGACGCGCAGCAGTTGGCAGCCCTCGAGCAGGTCCTCGAGGTGCTCAACCACGAGCCCGCGCGCATCCTCTGGCAATGCGGCCGCCTCAGCGACGAAGAACGCCAGCGGGTGCTGGCGCTGGCCCGACGCAGCGGCGTGGCCCTGGCCGACAGCATCATCGCCCCGGGCAGCGTGTGCGCCTACCAGGACCAGGAGCCGGTGCTCAACTACCTCGGCCCGCTGTCCATGTACGGTTTCAGCCGGCGCATCCACGCCTTCCTCGAACAGCCCGACGCCGACGCCGGCAAGCCCTGGCTGTTCTTCCTCAAGAGCAAGATCGACCAGTCCGCCACGCCCTACTCCGAAGGCCGCCTGAAGCGTCTGTTCCACATCGTCCAGGTCAACCGCCGGCGCGAGCACATCTCGCCCTTCACCGAGGTGGCGCTGAAGCTGCCGCTGGGCCGCGTGCTGGACTACCTCGAGCCGCGCCTGAACGTCGCCCCGGCGCTGCTGCAGGCTCGCCGCGAGCGCCTGCAACGCCTGCAGCGCACCCGCGAAGCGCTGCCCAGCGACCAGATCGAAACCCTGCCGATGACCCCGAACTTCTTCTTCCACCGCCTGGGCCAGTTGCTCGGCGAGATGATCGAGCGCGACGGCTATCGCTACACCGGGGTCTACGATGTCGGCCGCTGCAGCATCTCGGCGATGCGCAACCTGCCGCGCACCGATGCCGGCTTCTCCGGCTGGTACGGGCGCGCGCTGATGGGCGATGCGCTGATGTCGCTGCCCTACATCGCCCTGAACAACGAGCGCCACGTGCTGGCCTTCATCGGCGACGGCGCCCGCGCGCTGGTCCCGGACATCGAGCAGCGCCTGGCCATGAGCCTGGCCAACTCGGCGGACGCCGCGCAGCGCAACGTCACCGTGCTGTACCTGGCCAACGGCGTGCTGTCGATGATCCAGACCTACCTCGACAAGCGCTACGCCTGCCATGGCGCGGCCCAGGTCAACGTGCCGCTGAAGCAGGGCCTGCTGCGCGACGAACAGGCCTTCGGCCCGATCACCGTGTGCCGCGCGCGCCTGCTCAGCTTCTGTCCCGACACCCTGCGCCAGGCCCTCAGCGCCCCTGGTCGCCTCAACTTCTTCGACGTCTGGCTCGGCCACAACTCGGAGGGCGACGGCCTGAGCCTCGTCTCCGAGACCGCCTGGAGCCGCCTCAACGCAGAGAGCCACTGATGAAATTCGGATTCATTGCCCACCCCACCTCCACCGGCCTGCTGCACCAGGTCAAGCTGATCGACCTGCTCGACCGCACCCTGGAAGAACAGGCCTGGGGTTACGACCCGCAACGCTGGCGCCAGCGCAACCTGGTGCCCTTCGTCGACTTCGGGCGCATCGTCAGCGCCTGCGGTGCCGAGTGCTCAGGGATCCTGCAGTTCATGCCGCTGACCGCCGAACAGATGCTGCGCCAGCCGCGGGCCATCGCCGAGCGCGTGCTGCAGGGCGCCAACGACCTCAAGGCCCAGGGCGCCGAGCTGGTCGGCCTCGGCGGCTTCACCGCGATCGTCGGCAACCGCGGCCTGGCGACCATGGAACAGGCCGAGGTGGCGGTCACCACCGGCAACTCCCTGACCGCCTACGCCGCCTATATCAACCTGCTGGACAGCCTCGAACAGCTCGGCGTCGCTGCGGAAAACGCCGAGGTCGCCGTGCTCGGCTACCCCGGCTCGATCGCCCTGGCGGTGGCCCGCCTGCTGGCGGAAAAAGGCTGTCGCCTGCGCCTGGTGCACCGTGGCAACCAGCGCCAGGCCGAAACCCAGCTGGAGTATCTGCCGGCGCAGTACCACCGCCAGGTCAGCCTGCACGACAGCATCGAGGACTGCTATGCCAGCGTGCGCTTCTATGTCGCCGCCACCTCCAGCGGCGGCCTGATCGACCCGCGCAGGCTGCTGCCGGGCTCGGTGGTGATCGATGCCGCGCTGCCCAAGGACGTGATGGACGTGCCCCACGCCCGCCGCGACATCCTGCTGGTGGACGGCGGCCTGGTCTCGGCCAGCCCGGCGGTGCACCTGGGCATGCGCACCATGGGCCTGGAGCCCAAGCGCAGCATGAACGGCTGCCTCGCCGAAACCATCATCCTGGCCCTGGAAGGCCGCGCCGAGGCGTTCTCCATCGGCCGCGAACTGCCGGCGGACAAGGTCCTGGAAATCGGTGCGATCGCCGCCCGCCACGGCTTCACCCCGTCGCCGATGGCCAGCGACGGCGAGACCCTCGGCAACGAGGACTTCGACCGCCTGCGCCGGCACCACCACGGGCAACGCCCGGTGCGCGCCAGCGACGCGAAAAGCGACCCGACCAGCCTGCGCCGCGAAGTGCTCAACAGCTTCGGCGACCACATCAACCCGGTGCTGCGCGAGTTCTACCAGTTCAACCATATCGAGCGGGTCTTCAGCCATGGCGAAGGCTGCTGGCTGACCGACCTGGATGGCCGTCGCTATCTGGACTTCGTCGCCGGCTATGGCTGCCTCAACACCGGGCACAACCACCCGGCCATCAGCCAGGCGCTGCAGCGCTACCTGCAGGAGCAGTTCCCGACCTTCATCCAGTACCTCTCCGCGCCGCTGCACGCCAGCCTGCTGGCCAAGCGCCTGGCAGACCTGGCGCCGGGCGACCTGTCGCGGGTGTTCTTCAGCAACTCCGGGACCGAGGCGGTGGAAGCCGCACTCAAGCTGGCCCTGGCCGCCAGCGACAAACGCAGCGTGCTGTATTGCGACAACGGCTACCACGGCAAGACCCTCGGCGCCCTCTCGGTGACCGGTCGGGCCAAGCACCGCAAGCCGTTCGAACCCCTGCTGCCGCGCTGCGACAGCCTGCCCTTCGGCGACCTCGACGCGCTGCGCGAGCGCCTGGAAAAGGGCGACGTGGCCGCGCTGATCATCGAGCCGATCCAGGGCGAAGGTGGCGTGATCCTGCCGCCGGACGGCTACCTGGCCGGGGTGCGCGCGCTGTGCGACGAATTCGACTGCCTGTGGATCCTCGACGAGATCCAGACCGGCCTGGGCCGCACCGGCAAGCTGTTCGCCTGCGAGTGGGACGACACCGCGCCGGACATCATGGTGCTGTCGAAGTCCCTCTCCGGCGGCCTGGTGCCGATTGGCGCCACCCTGTCCCGCGAGGCGGTGTGGAAGCGGGCCTATGGCGATATCGACAGCTTCGCCCTGCACACCTCGACCTTCGGTGGCGGCAACTTCGCCGCCGCGGCAGCCCTGGCCGCGCTGGACGTGCTGGAGCAGGACGGCCTGATGGCCAATGCCGCCCAGGTCGGCGGGCACTTGCAGACGGGCCTGCAGGCCATCGCCGCGCGCTATCCGTTCATCAAGGCCGTGCGCGGCCGCGGGTTGATGCTCGCCATCGAGTTCAGCAACAGCATGGCCGGTGGCATCGAAGCGCTGGTGCGGGAGATGGCCGGGCGCATCCCGGGCCATGCCGGAGCGACCTGGCGCATGCTCTCGGGCAAGGCGCGGCAGCACCTGGAAGCGGCGGCGGCGGAACTGGAGCAGAGCCTGGAAGACATGTTCGTCCTGCGCCTGATGACCAAGCTGTCGGAGGAACACGGCATCCTCACCTTCGTCACCGCCAACAACAACCGGGTGATGCGCATCCAGCCACCGCTGGTGCTGAGTGTCGAGGAGGCTGACCGCTTCCTCGGCGCATTCGCGGCGGTGTGCGAGGACCTGGCGACCTTCGACTCCTGAACGCCGTGGGAGCGAGCTTGCGCGCGAACGGCGGCGAAGCCGTCGCAGACCTGGCACATCCTGGATGCAGGTTCCGGGGCCGCCATGCGGCCCTTCGCGAGCAAGCTCGCTCCGACGAAGTCATGCGTACAGCGCAGCCCTGCAACGGGCAAATCGATGGATCTCATAGCTTTTCCGCGCTTTCCCATACGAATCCCCCGCCCCAGCCGATTGCAACCCTCCCCCACACATTTGAAAATAATTCCAGTTCGTATCTACTGAATGGAAGAAAGCGATATGACCTTACCGCCGCTGGTAGAACCCGGTGCCGAGCTGACACGCGAGGAAGTGAACCGCTACAGCCGCCACCTGCTGATCCCCAACATGGGTGTCAGCGGACAACGCCGCCTGAAGAACGCCAAGGTGCTGGTCATCGGCGCCGGCGGCCTCGGTTCGCCGACCCTGCTGTACCTCGCCGCCGCCGGTATCGGCACCCTCGGCGTGATCGACTTCGACCGGGTCGACGAATCCAACCTGCAGCGCCAGGTGATCCACACCGTCGAGAGCATCGGCGAACTCAAGGTGGAAAGCGCGCGCCAGGCCATCGCCCGGCTCAACCCGCTGGTCAAGGTGATCACCCACAACGATCGCCTGGAACCGGAGATGGCCGTCGAGCTGTTCTCGCGCTACGACCTGATCCTCGACGGCACCGACAACTTCGCCACCCGCTACCTGGTCAACGACGCCTGCATCCTCGCGGACAAGCCCTATGTCTGGGGCTCGATCTTCCGCTTCGAAGGCCAGGCCTCGGTGTTCTGGGAAAACGCCCCGGACGGCCGCGGCCTCAACTACCGCGACCTGTACCCGGAGCCACCACCCCCGGAACTGGCCCCGTCCTGCTCCGAAGGCGGCGTGCTCGGCGTGCTCTGCGCCGCCATCGCCTCGATCATGGCCACCGAGGCGATCAAGCTGCTGACCGGCATCGGCGATCCGCTGCTGGGCCGCCTGATGGTCTACGACGCGCTGGAGATGAGCTACCGCGAACTGCCGGTCCGCCGCCTGCCGAAGCGCCACGCCGTCACCGCGCTGTCCGACTACCAGGCGTTCTGCGGCCTCGACCGCCCGGCCCCGGCCAACGACATCGAGGTGCCGCTGATCAGCGCCGTGCAGCTCAAGTCGCTCAAGGATGGCGGCAAGGCCCCGGTGATCATCGATGTCCGCGAACAGACCGAATGGGACATCGTGCGCATCGACGGCGCCCTGCTCATGCCCAAGTCGGCGGAGGTCGCGCAGCAGATCGTCGAGCGCTTCGGCCGCGACACCGAACTGGTCATCACCTGCAAGTCGGGCATGCGTTCCAGGGCGGTTTCCAGCGACCTGCGCAAGCTCGGCCTGGACAAGGTGCGCAACCTCGAGGGCGGCGTGCTGGCCTGGGTCCGCGACGTCGAGCCGGCGCTGCCGAGCTACTGAGGACGCGCCCATGGCCCTGCGCATCAGCCGCACCGCGCTGGATCAGATCCTCTGTCAGGCTGCCGTCGAGCACCCGCTGGAAGCCTGCGGACTGATCGCCGCGCCGTGCACGGAGCCGGTCGCCACGCGGGTGATCCCGATGCGCAACCACGCCGCCTCCGCAGACTGGTTCAGCTTCGACCCGCGCGAGCAGTTGCGCGTCTGGAACGAGCTGGACGAGCGCGACGAGGAATGCCGTGTGCTCTATCACTCGCACACCGCCAGCGAAGCCTGGCCGAGCCGCGACGATATCGCCCACGCCCAGGACCCGGCGCTGCACTACCTGATCCTGTCCACCTGGCCCGGCGCCAGGCACCGGGTCCGCAGTTTCCGCATCGTCGCCGGCCGGGTGTTCGAAGAGCACGTGGCCATCCAGGAATGAACAGGCCGCCCCGAACGGCGGCCAGGACCACACCAAAGGAGATTCACATGTCGGTTTCAGTCATGGTTCCAACCCTGCTGCGCCCGCTCACCGATGGCCAGAAGAAGGTCGACGCCCAGGGCGAGACGGTGCGCCACATCATCGACCACCTCGACAGCCGCTACCCGGGGATCAAGGCCCGCCTGGTGCACGAGGACGAGGTGCACCGCTTCGTCAACATCTACGTCAACGACGACGACATCCGCTTCGCCGCCGGCCTGGCCACCCGTACCGCGCCGGGCGACAAGCTGACCGTGCTGCCCGCGGTCGCCGGTGGTTGAGGCCTGAACGCCGTTTCGCGGTCCACGCCCCGCGAAACGGCCGACGCCACGCGGACTCCGACTGAACGCTCCACCCCGAGGTACCCCACCATGTCCCGACTCCTGGATGACGCCAGCCTCAGCTGGCGCAGCGGCCCCTGCCTGCCCGCCTGGCAGAGCCTGAGCGCCGCCCTGCAACGCCAGGGCGACTGCCTCGGCCTGCGGCATGCCGACGGCGCTGCCGATGGCCCGGCGCTGCTGCTGACCCACCCCGATCTGCAACCGCTCCAGACCCGCTTCGCCGGCCTCCCGGCGCTGCCCCTGGAGCTGTCCAGCGAATTCACGCTCCAGGCCACCTGCGGTCTCATGTCGGTGCACGGCCGCGCCAGTGGCAGGCTCCAGGCCCTGGGCGTGAACTATCTCGCCACCCTCAACGCCGCCCTCGCCTGGCAAGGCTGCCTCGCTGCCGCCGTGGGCCAGTTGCGCGGTGGCCACTTCCGCGACGTGACCCTGCAACCCGCGGCAGGCGCGCTGCTCAGCATCGGCCAGTACCTGGCCGGCGCCACCGCCCCGGAAGATGCCGAACACCTGCTGCCCGGCAGCGACGACGCCCTGGCCCGACCGCCGTTTCTCTCCGCCGATGGCCTGCTGTTCGAACTGGAAACCCTCGACAGCCTGCCCTGGCGGCGCTTCTGGAACGCCCTCGGGATCAGCGACGCGCTGGCCGGCAAGGCCTGGCAGCGCTTCCTGCTGCGCTACGCCCGTGCCGTCGCGCCGATGCCCGCCGAATGCCTGGACGCCCTGGCCAGCCTGCCGCTGGCGCGGATCCAGGCGATCGCCAGTGACAGCGGCGTGGCCCTGGTGCCGGTGCGCGACCCGGCGCAGCGGCGCGCCGACCTCGACTACCCGGCGAGCGCCGCCGCGCCCTGGCAACTGCAGCGCGGCCCCGTGGGCAAGCCGGCCAGCGCCGCAGCCCCGGCGCAACGGCCGTTGCAGGGCATCCGCGTGCTGGAGTCCTGCCGGCGCATCCAGGGCCCGCTGGCCGGTCACCTGCTGGCCCTGCTCGGCGCCGAGGTGATCCGTCTCGAACCGCCGGGCGGCGACCCGCTGCGCAACATGCCGCCCTGCGCCGACGGCTGCTCGGTGCGCTTCGACGCGCTGAACCACCTCAAGGACGTGCGCGAAGTGGACATCAAGTCCGCGGCCGGCCGCGCCGAGATCCACGAACTGTGCCGCGACGCCGACGTGTTCCTGCACAACTGGGCCCCGGGCAAGGCCGCCGAGCTGCGCCTGGACGCCGCCGACCTGCACGCCACCCGTCCCTCGCTGGTGCATGCCTACGCCGGTGGCTGGGGCGATGCCGCGGTCAGCGCGCCGGGCACCGACTTCACCGTGCAGGCCTGGTCCGGCGTGGCCTCGCGCATCGCCGCCGCCTCGGGCACCCGTGGCGGCACCCTGTTCACCGCCCTCGATGTGCTCGGCGGGGTGATCAGCGCCCAGGGCATCTGCGCCGCCCTGCTCGACCGCGAGCTGCATGGCCATGGCTCGCAGGTGCACAGCTCGCTGCTCGGCGCCGCCGACCTGCTCCTCGACACCGGCAGTGGCGAAACCGCGCCGGCGCTGTTGCAGGGCCTGTTCCGCACCGCCGATGGCGTGCTCGCCCTCGACTGCCAGACCCGCCAGCAGCACCAGGCCCTGGCCCGCCTGCTCGGCGGCAATGCCGATGCCTGCAGCCTGGAAGTGCAACTGGCCCGACAAGGTACCGCGCACTGGGTGGATGCCTGCCTGGCCGCGGGCATCCCCGCCAGCACCGCCCACGAAGACCTCGCCCTGCTCGGCGCCGATCCGCGCCTGGCACCGAGCCTCGCCCACCGCGCCTACCGCTCTGTTCAATCACCGTGGAGTTTCCGATGAATACTGCCGGCATCATTGATCTCGTCCCCCTGCACACCCGTCGCCGCTGGAGCGAAGACGGCAGCTACCCGAACCAGGATGTCTTCAGCCTGTTCCGCCAGCGCGCCGCCGAGGCGCCGGACAAGGCCGCGGTGCTCTCGCCGGAGGGCAACGTCAGCTACGCGCAACTGCTCGACGCCGCCCTGCGCATGGCCGCCAGCCTGCGCCAGGCCGGGATCGTCGCCGGCGACGTGGTGGCCTACCAGTTGAGCAACACCTGGCGCTGCTGCGCCATCGACCTCGCCGTGGCGGCGCTGGGCGCCATCGTCGCGCCGTTCCCGCCGGGTCGCGGCAAGCTGGACATCCAGTCGCTGGTACGGCGCTGCGACGCTCGCGCGGTGATCGTGCCGCAGGAGTACGCCGGCATCGACCTGTGCGAAGTGATCGAATCGCTGCGCCCGACCCTGCTGTCGCTGCGCATCCTCATCGTCGACGGCGAGCCCCGCGCCGGCTGGTCGACCCTCGATGCCCTGCTCGACAACGCACCGATCGCCGACGCCAGCCTGCCCAAGGTCTGCCCGGACTCGCCGGTGCGCCTGCTGGTGTCCTCCGGCACCGAATCCGAACCCAAGCTGGTGGCCTACTCGCACAACGCCCTGGTGGGCGGACGCGGGCGCTTCCTGCAGCGCATCAGCGACGACGGCGCGGCCTTCCGTGGCCTGTACCTGGTACCGCTGGGCTCGTCGTTCGGCTCCACCGCCACCTTCGGCGTGCTGTGCTGGCTCGGCGGCTCGCTGGTGGTGCTGCCACGCTTCGACGTCGCCGAAGCGCTCAAGGCCATCGAGGAACTGCGCCCGAGCTTCATTCTCGGCGTACCGACCATGCTCCAGCGCATCGCCGCCGACCCGGGCCTGGCCACCATCGACAAGTCCAGCCTGCGCGGCCTGATCTGCGGCGGCTCGGTGATCGACGAAGCCACCGTGCTGCGCTGCACCGAGCACTTCGGCTGCGGCTTCATCAGCCTGTACGGCTCGGCCGACGGGGTGAACTGCCACAACACCCTGGACGACCCCATCGACGTGGTCCTCAACAGCGTCGGCAAGCCCAACCCGGCGGTGTGCGAGATCCGCATCGTCGATGACCTGGGCCGCGAGCTGCCACGCGGCGATGTCGGCGAGATCACCGCCCGCGGGCCGTTGAGCCCGATGCAGTACGTCAACGCGCCGGAACTGGACGAGCGCTACCGCGACGCCGACGGCTGGGTGAAGACCGGCGACCTCGGCTTCATCGACCCGCAGGGCTACCTGGTGCTGGCCGGACGCAAGAAGGACATCATCATCCGCGGCGGCGCCAACATCAGCCCGGTGCAGATCGAAGGCCTGGTGATGGGCCACCCGGACGTGGTCACCGTGGCCTGCGTGCCGGTGCCCGACCCGGACCTCGGCCAGCGCGTCTGCCTGTGCGTGACCCTGCGCGAAGGCGCGGCGAAGTTCGCCCTGGCGGACATCACCGGCTTCCTCCGCGAACAGGGCCTGGAGGTCAACAAGCTGCCCGAGTACCTGCGCTTCTATCGGCACCTGCCGCTGACCCCGGCCGGCAAGATCGACAAGCGTGCCCTCGCCGCCGACGCCGCCGGCCTCGTCGAACCCGCGCGCCAGGTGGGCTGAGCCATGAGCATCGAAAGCAGCGAACTGGCGCAGCGGGTCCGGCACTTCGTCGAGCAGCACGTCCTGCCGCGGGAACTGGAACTGGGCGCCTATGACCCGGCGGCGGCGGTGCTGGGCGCCGAGTTGCAGGTCAAGGCCCAGGCCGCCGGGGTGTTCGGCAACTTCTACCCCGGCAGCCCGATCACCCGCCTGACGGATTACCTGGCGGTGGCCGCCGAGGAAGGTCGCAGCGAGTTCGCCCCGGCGATCCTCGGCTGCGACGCCACCCTCGACACCTGGATGCTGCATCGCCATGCCAGCGCCGAGCAGCGCGAGCGGTTCCTCCTGCCGCTGCTGCGCGGCGAGCAGGTGCCCTGCTACGCCATGTCGGAACCGGACAGCATCGGCTCGATCCCCGCGACCATGGGCAGCCGTGCCGAGTGGCACGGCGATCACTGGCGCCTGCAGGGCCGCAAGTGGTTCATCTGCCGCGCCGCCCGCGCCGACTTCGCCACGGTGATCGCACGGACCGGCGACGGCCGTATCGACGAGGCCCTGTCGATGCTGCTGGTGCCCAGCGACAGCCCCGGCTTCCACTTCGTCCGCCCGCTGGCGCTGCTCGGGCGCCAGCAGGGCCAGGGCGAACTGCGCTTCGACGCGGTGCGGGTCGCGCCGCAACAGGTGCTCGGCGAACCCGGCCAGGGCATCGCCCTGATGCAGCGCCGCCTCGGCCTCGGCCGCCTGCTGCGCGCCGCGCACTGGCTGGGCCTGGCCCAACGCTGCTTCGACGACCTCTGCGCGCGGGTGCACTCACCCCGTGGTGAGCAGGCACGGCTGGGCGACAAGCAACTGGTGCGCGGGCGGGTCTACCAGGTGTACCGCGACATCGCCGCCGCCCGCGGGCTGCTGCGCGATGCGGCGGACAAGTTCGACCGCGGCCAGGCCAACGCCATCGAGGTCAACCTGGCCAAGCTGGCGGCCTCGGACACGTTGTCCGGTGCGGTCGACTCGGCGATCCAGGTCATGGGCGCCGAAGGACTCAGCGAGCTGTCGCCGCTGTCCGGGATCTACCGCCACGCGCGCACCACGCACATCCTCGACGGCACCGACGATGCCCTGGTCAGCACCCTCGGCCGCGACCTGCTGGCGGCCACCGCGCCGGGCCGGCCGTTCGACAGCGAGGCGCCGTCGCGGCAACTGGGCAAGGTGACGCCATGAGAAAGCATGCCGCCCTGGCCGCCCTGCTCACCAGTGCCATGGGCCTGCCGATGATGGTGTTCTACGCCCTCGGCGTGCTCGGCCCGCAACTGATCGCCGACCTGGGCATCGATCGCGAACAGCTCGGCTGGCTCACCACCAGTGCCTTCGGCCTGGCGGCGCTGCTGTCGCCCTGGGCCGGCGCGCTGGTGGCGCGGATCGGTTCGCGCAACGGCTTGCTCGCGCTGTTCCTGCTGGTGGCGCTGTCGTTCAGCCTGATGGCCGTGCTGCCCGGTTTCATCGGCGTGGTCATCGCCCTGTCGTTCTGTGGCGTGGCCCAGGCCCTGGCCAATCCGGCGACCAACCAGGCCATCGCGCAGACCGCCGATGCGCCGCGGGCGACGCTGGTGGGCATGAAGCAGGCCGGGGTGCAGTTGTCGGCATTGATCGCCGGGCTGGTCCTGCCGCTGCTCAGCGCCCTGATCGGCTGGCGCCTGGCACTGGCCTGCTGGGTGCCGCTGGCGCTGCAGTTCGCCCTGTGGGTGCCGGGCCGGGTCGCCGCGCCGGCGCCGGGCCCGCGCCCACCGCTGCGCCTGGCCAGGGCCAATGGCTGGCTGCTGCGCCTGATGGCGATCCAGGCCTGCGCCGGCTTGTGCCTGTCATCCTTCATTACCTTCTTCGGCGTGTACGCCAGCAGCCTTGGCGTCGGCGCCGCCGGCATCGGCCTGATGGTCAGTGCCTTCGGCCTGATGGGGATTTTCTCGCGGCTGCTGCTGACGCCACTGGGGGCACGACTCAAGGACGAGACGGCACTGCTCGGCGGGCTGTTCCTGTTTGGCCTGGGCACCCTGCTGGTCATGCAACAGGCGTCTTCCGGCAACCACTTGCCCTTGTGGCTGGGGGTGATCGGCATGGGCCTGAGCCTGGTGGCGAGCAATGCCGTGGCCATGAGCATGCTCCTGCGCGACGCACGCTTCGGCGGCGTGGCCAGCAGCGCGGGGATGCTTTCGCTGGGCTTCTTCGGCGGCATCGCCCTGGGGCCGCCGCTGTTCGGCGCGCTGCTGCGCCAGCCGGGCGGTTTCTCGGCGGCCTGGACCCTGCTGCTGTTCGCCCTGTGTCTCGGCGCCGTGCTGTGCCGCAACCTGTATCGCGCCCGTCGGGGCGAGGAGGCCCGTCCCCATGCCGGCACAGCGTAAGCGTCAGGCGGTGGTCAACGCCCTGTTCAAGCAGCTCGATGGCATTTCCCGCCAGTGCGGCGAGCAGTTCCCCCTGTATCGCCTGCCCCGTGAGCGCAAGTGGAAGCTCTCGCGGCGCGGCTCCTGGCTCGGCGGTTTCTGGACCGCGCTGTGGTGGCGCCGCGCTGCGTACACCGAGCTCAGCGAGGACCTGGACCAGGCGGTGTTCTGGTGTCGCCAACTGGTCGGCCAACTGGACGAACCGAGCCTCAACCGCAGTTTCGTGTTCTGGTACGGCGCCGCCCTCGGCGGGCGCCTGGCCCAGGACGAATCGGCACGGGAGCTGGCCTTGCGTGCCGCCGACGCCCTGGCCCGGGATTTCTGCCCGGAGATCGGCGGCTGGCCGCTGGGCCCCGGCATGGGCGGCGGCGACAAAGGCCACGCGACCCTCAATATCGACGCCCTGGCTCCCACCCTGGCGCTGATGCACCTGCATGGCGACGCCCGGCAACGGGAGATGGCGCGCAGTCACCTGGAGCTGTGCCTGCGCACCCTCGGTACGCCAGACGGTGCCTGGGCCAGCCACGCCCAGCGCGATGCGCAGGGACGCTTCCAGCGAGGACCCGCCGGCCAGTGGGCACGCGGCCAGGCCTGGGCGATGCTCGGGCTGGCCGAGGCGGTGGGACGGTTTGGCGGTGTCTATGCCGAAGCGGCCCGCAGTGCCTGCGGCTACTGGCGACGGCACTGGAGCGCATCGTCCGCCGACCCCTGTGCCACGGCCATTGCCTCGCTGGCGCTGCTGCGCCTGTGGCAGTGCCTGCCGGGCATGAACGAATGGCGCGACCTGGCCTTCGAACAGATCGAGGGGTTGTTGTCGGGCGAGGTGCAGCAAGGCTGCTTCGTCGGTCACCACTACCGCACGGGTGCGGAACAGGAGCAGTTGGTGGAATCGGCGTGCGCCACCTTCTTCCTGGTCGAGGCGCTGCTGACCCAGGACCAGGTGATGGCAGCGCAAGGCGGAATTGCTGGTTGGTAGACCTGGAGAGCGACACGGACTCTGTGGGAGCGGGTTCACCCGCGATAGCGATGGTGCGTTCACCACCGTAATCGCGGGTGAACCCGCTCCCACAGGTCCCTGCCAATACCTGGAAAATCCGATAGCCAGCTCATGAAATTCCCGCCATCCGGCCACTTGAGAAACAATTTCGTTTACCATTGTTTCCAAATATGTAGCCGTAAGCGAGGAACCACCCGCATGACGATCCGTCGTACCCCGATTCTGCGCGGCCTGGCCGTTTCCCTTCTTGGCCTGGTGCTCGCCGCGCCGCTCGCCCTGGCCGCCGACCCGGTGACCCTGACGCTCTACAACGGCCAGCACAAGGAAATCGGCGAGGCCATCGCCAAGGCCTACGAGGCCAAGACCGGCATCCATATCAATATCCGCAAGGGCAGCAGCAACCAGCTGGCCAGCCAGATCATCGAAGAGGGCGACCGCTCGCCGGCCGACGTGATCTACACCGAGGAATCGCCACCGCTGAACAACCTCGGCGAACTGGGCCTGCTGGCGACCATCGAGCAATCGACCCTGGACGTGCTGCCCAAGGAGTTCGTCGCCGCCAACGGCACCTGGATGGGTGTCACCGCGCGGACCCGCGTGGTCGCCTTCAACCCGAAGAAGATCGACGAGAAGGACCTGCCACCATCGGTCATGGACTTCGCCGACCCCGAGTGGGACGGCAAGATCGGCTTCGTGCCCACCAGCGGCGCGTTCCAGGAACAGGCCGTGGCCATCCTCAAGCTGCACGGCCGCGAAGCCGCCGAAGAATGGCTGACCGGCCTCAAGGCCTTCGGCAAGACCTACACCAACAACATGGTGGCGCTCAAGGCCGTGGAGAACGGTGAAGTCGCCGCGGTGCTGGTGAACAACTACTACTGGTACGCCCTGAAGAAGGAACGCGGCCAGCTCGACTCCAAGCTGTACTACCTGGCGGACGGCGACGTCGGCGGCCTGATGACCATCTCCGGCGCTGCCGCGGTGAAGGCCAGCAAGCACCCGAAAGAGGCCCAGGCCCTGCTCGCCTGGATGGCCAGCGAAGAAGGCCAGCGCGTCATCACCCAGACCACCGCCGAGTACCCGCTGCACAAGGGCATGGTCTCCGACCAGGGCCTGAAGCCGTTCGAAGACCTGCGTCCACCGAAGATCACCCCGGCCGACCTGGGTAACGCCGAGGAAGCGCTGGAACTCGAACGCGAAGTCGGCCTGCTCTGATGAGCGCCGCGCTTCCCGTGGCGCCGAGCACCGGCTTCGTGCCGCGGCGCAAGCGACCTTCGCTGTGGGTGGTGATCCCGGTCCTGCTGCTGGTGGGCCTGAGCCTGCTGCCGCTGCTGTATGTCGCGCTGAAGACCTGGCAGGCCGGCTGGCACGAGGCGCTGCGCCTGATCTGGCGGCCCTTCGTCTGGGGCCTGATGCGCAACACCCTGCTGCTGATGGTCGGGGTGACCGTCAGTTGCGCGGTGGTCGGCCTGTCCCTGGCCTGGTTGCTGGAACGCAGCGACCTGCCGGGACGGCGCCTGTGGGGCGTGATCCTGTGCCTGCCATTCGCCGTGCCGTCGTTCGTCAGCGGCTTCACCTGGGTGTCCCTGAGCCCGAAGTTCGAGGGGCTGTGGGGGGCGATCCTGGTGATGAGCCTGTCCAAGTACCCGCTGGTGTTCCTGCCGGTGGCGGCGACCCTGCGCAACCTCGACACCTCGCTGGAGGAGTCGGCGCGGACCCTGGGTTGCAACCGCTGGGCGGTGTTCCGCCGGATCACCCTGCCGCTGCTGTGGCCGTCGGTCCTTGGCGGCAGCCTGCTGATCGCCCTGCACATGCTGGTGGAGTTCGGCGCCCTGTCGATCCTCAACCTGCAGACCTTCACCACGGCGATCTACCAGCAGTTCGAACTGGAGTTCAGCAACGCCAACGCGGCGATGCTCTCGGCGGTGCTGCTGCTGATGTGCCTGCTGATGCTCTGGCTGGAACTGCGGGTGCGCGGCAAGGCGCGCCACGTGCGGATCGGCCAGGGCGTGGCGCGGCGCGGCGCGCCGGTGCGCCTGCGTGGCTGGATGCCGCTGGGCCAGCTGTATTGCCTGGGCCTGGCGATCCTCGGCAGCGGGATTCCCCTGGGGATGCTGGCGTACTGGCTGAGCGTAGGCTCGTCGGCGGCCTTCCCGGTGGCAGAGATCGGCCGGGCGCTGCTGTCGTCGCTGTCGCTGTCCCTCGGCGGTGCCGGCGTCAGCCTGCTGCTGGCCCTGCCGGTGAGCTTCCTGGTGGTGCGCTACAAGGGTCGCCTGGCGATCTGGGCCGAGCGCCTGCCGTACCTGCTGCATGCCCTGCCGGGCCTGGTGATCGCCCTGACCCTGGTGTACTTCGCCCTGCACTACGTGCCAGCGGTGTACCAGACCACCGGGCTGTTGCTGCTGGCCTACGCCCTGCTATTCCTGCCCCTGGCCCAGGCACCGGTGCGCACGGCACTGACCAAGGCCGCGCCGCAACTGGAAGAAGCCGCACGGACCCTCGGCGCGACACCGTTCAGCGCGTTCTGCCGGGTGACCCTGCCGATCATCTTCCCGGCCCTGGCCGCAGCCTTCGCCCTGGTGTTCCTCGATGCCATGAAGGAGCTGACCGCGACCCTGCTGCTCAGCCCCACCGGCATGACCACCCTGGCCACCGAGGTCTGGGCCCACACCGCCAACATCGAGTTCGCCGCGGCGGCGCCCTATGCCGCGCTGCTGATCCTGGTGTCCGGGTTGCCGGTGTACCTGCTGACCACCCGGATGTACCTGAACCGCGCCTGATCAGGCGCGGAACTGGCCCAGGCTGGCCTTGAGCTGGGCCGCCAGGCCATCGAGGACCTTGCTGCTGGCGGTGGTCTGCATCACCACCTGGGCCGCCCGTTCGGCCTGGGCATGGATGTTCTCCACCCGTCCCCGCACCGCCTGCGCGCCCTGGGCCTGCTGCTCGGCAGCGCGGGTGGCGAGGCCGATGGCGGCATGCACCTGCTCCACCGAGGCCTGCACCGTCTGCTGCAGCCGAGCGTTGTCGCGCAGCACCAGCAAGCCTTCACTGGCCTGGCGTCCGGCCTGGCTGATCGCCGCCACCGCCTCCTTCGCCCCCTGCTGCAGGGCGCCGATGTGCGCCTGGATATCGCCGGTGGAGCTTTGCGTCTTGCTCGCCAGCGCCCGCACCTCGTCGGCGACCACGGCGAAGCCACGCCCGGTCTCCCCGGCGCGCGCCGCCTCGATGGCGGCGTTCAGGGCCAGCAGGTTGGTCTGTTCGGCGATGCCGTGGATCACCGTCAGCACCACCTCGATCTGCTCGCTCTGCTCGGCCAGGCGCTCGATGACCTTGGAGCCGGTGTCCACCTGCCCGGCCAGGGCCTCGATCAGCTTGGCCACCTGGGCCGAGCTGCGGCTGTTCTCGTCGGTGGCCTGGCGGATGTCCACCACCTGCTGCAGGGCCTCCTGCATGGCGCGGCTTTCCGCCTGGGCCTCGTCGGCCATGCTCGACAGCGCGCGCAGGCTCTCGGCCACCTCGTCACGCTGCAGCGCCGCCGCGGAATCGGCACCGGCGCTGTGCTGGGCCATGCTGCTGATCTCGACACCGGTGCGCTGGGCCACCTCGCCGGCCTCGCGGACGATCGGCTGCAACTTGTCGACGAAGCGGTTGACCGCCGCCGCCATGTCGCCGATCTCGTCGCGGCTGTCGATGGCCACGCGCTTGGTCAGGTCGCCTTCGCCGGCGGCCAGGTCGTTGAGTGCGGCGATCAGCAGGCGCAGCTTGTTGACCACGCGCCGGCCGAGGACCACCGCCACCACCAGCAGCACGCCGCAGCCGACCAGGGCCAGGCCCAGGCCAATGCGCCAGCGCAGGGTCGTCGCCGCATCCTGCACCGCTTGCGAGGTATTCGCCTTCATCTGCAGGGCACTGCCCTGGGCGGTCTCCAGGCGGCTCTGCAAGGTCTTGGTGCTGTCGGCGGCAGCGCTGGTCAGGCTGTCGGCCACCAGTTGGTCACCGCTGGCGATCAGGGCGGCGAAGCGCTTGTCGAGCGCCTTCAGTTCGGCGTCCACCGAGGCGGTGGAGATGCCCATCAGGACCTTGCCGATCTCGACGCCGTTGGGGTTGATCGAGGCTTCGACGAAGTACACCGACGGGTCGTTGCGCGCAGCGTCCAGCACCTTGTCCAGGGCGCGCTCGCCCTGGCCTTTTTCCAGCAGCGCCTGGTTGATCGGGTTTTGTCGGTTGAGGTAGCGGGTCAGGTGTTCGCCCTGGGCGTTGTCGTAGACCACGAACAGGACGTTGGGATTGCGCTGGGCGCGGCGGGCGAATTCCGACAGGGTCGGCACGTCGACGTCCCAGATGGCCCGGGGCGCCACCGAGGCGAGCAGTTCGGCCATGTCGTTGGCCGAGTCGCGCAGGTTCTTCTCCAGGGTGGTGCGCAGTTGCGCCTGTTCTTCCTCCAGGCGCGACGACAAACCGGCGGTCAGGCGTTGCCGGGTGCTTTCGGAAAGGCTGCTCAACCCCGAGCTGACTTCCTTGGCGGCCTGGTCCAGGTCGCCCGCCAGCTTCTGGCTGTCGGTGCCCATGCGGTTGCCCAGATCGGCTTCCAGCGCCGTGACCGTGCTGCGGGTCAGCACCACAGCCACCACCACTTGCACCAAAAGAGCGATACCAAGTGCCACAAAGACAGGCCGCAAGAGGCGGCTTCGTAACAATGAGATAACGGCAGACACAATAAATCCCTCTGCTTTTCGGAGCCATTACAGTGATGGCATCCCTGAAGGCTATTTCACAGCAAAGCTTGTGCCGTGACAGAGGGGCAAAAACGCCAAAGGCCCCTGGAAAGGGGCCTTTGGTGTCAACGCTTGCGCTGGATCAAGCGAACGGATGACGCAGCACGATGGTCTCGTTGCGGTCAGGGCCGGTTGAGATGATGTCGATCGGCGCGCCGACCAGCTCTTCCACACGCTTGATGTAGGCACGGGCGTTGGCCGGCAGCTCGTCCAGGGTCTTGGCGCCCACGGTCGATTCGCTCCAGCCTGGCATTTCCTCGTACACCGGCTCCAGGCCGATGTAGCTGTCGGCGTCGGTCGGTGCGTCGATGACGGCGCCGTTCTCGTTCTTGTAACCCACGCAGATGCGGATGGTTTCCAGGCCGTCGAGCACGTCCAGCTTGGTCAGGCACAGGCCCGAGATGCTGTTGACGTCGATGGCGCGACGCAGGATGACGGCGTCGAACCAGCCGCAACGACGGGCACGGCCGGTGGTGGCACCGAACTCGTGGCCACGCTTGGCCAGGTAGGCACCGACGTCATCGAACAGTTCGGTCGGGAACGGACCGGAACCGACGCGGGTGGTGTAGGCCTTGGTGATGCCGAGGATGTAGTCGATGTACATCGGGCCAACGCCGGAACCGGTGGCGATACCGCCGGCGGTGGTGTTGGAGCTGGTGACGTACGGGTAGGTACCGTGGTCGATGTCCAGCAGCGAGCCCTGCGCACCTTCGAACATGATGTCCTTGCCGGCGCGACGCAGGGCGTGCAGTTCGGCGGTGACGTCGAGCATCATCGGCTTCAGTTGCTCGGCGTATTCCATGCACTGGTCCAGGGTCTGCTGGAAGTCGATGGCCGGCTCTTTGTAGTAATTGACCAGCTGGAAGTTGTGGTAGTCCAGCAGCTCACCCAGCTTGGCGGCGAAACGCTCGCGGTGGAACAGGTCGCCGACGCGCAGGCCGCGACGGGCGACCTTGTCTTCGTAGGCCGGGCCGATGCCGCGACCGGTGGTGCCGATCTTCTGCTCGCCACGCGCTTTCTCGCGCGCCTGGTCCAGGGCCACGTGGTAGGACAGGATCAGCGGGCAGGCCGGGCTGATGCGCAGGCGATCGCGAACCGGGACGCCCTTCTCTTCCAGCTTGACGATTTCACGCAGCAGGGCGTCGGGTGCAACCACCACGCCGTTGCCGATCAGGCACTGCACGCCTTCGCGCAGCACGCCCGACGGAATCAGGTGCAGCACGGTTTTCTCGCCGTCGATGACCAGCGTGTGACCCGCGTTGTGGCCACCCTGGTAGCGCACTACGGCGGCAGCATGTTCGGTCAGCAGATCGACGATCTTGCCTTTGCCCTCATCACCCCACTGGGTGCCCAGGACTACGACATTCTTACCCATAACACTTGTCCTCATTCGCGCAAACTTGGCGCCGGCCACTGGGCCGGCGGCTAATCTCAGATGGCCAGTGGCAGAACCTGCCAGAGCCCGTTTTGCAGAATCAATTGCCGGTCGCAGTCCGCCTCGACGGCGGCAGCCAGTGGTTGGCCAGGCAGTGCCTGCACAACCCGCTGACCGTCACTGCGCAACTGGCAGACCAACTGCCACAGAGCCGCGTCGCTGCTGTCGGGCATCCAGATCCCGCCAGTGGGCAACACGACCTCTGCCCGCCCCAGTGTCACAAGGGTCTTCAAATCCGTGGAGAAACCGGTGGCCGGACGTGCCCGGCCAAAGTCCGCTCCGATATCGTCGTAGCGACCGCCCTGGGCGATCGACTGACCGACACCCGGGACGAACGCGGCGAACACCACACCGGTGTGGTAGTGGTAGCCGCGCAGCTCGCCCAGGTCGAAATACAGCGGCAGCTGTGGATAACGCGCGGTCAGCCGGTCGGCGATCGCCAGCAGGTCATCCAGCGCCGCCAGCACCGCCGCCGGGGCACGGCCCAGGCGCACGCGGGCCGCTTCCAGCACTTCGCGGCCACCGCACAGCTCGGTCAGGGCGCGCAGCATGCCGGCCAGGTCCGCCGGAAGATTGGCAGTCAGCGCCACTACTTCGTCGATGGCCTTGCGCTGCAGGGCATCGAACAGCTGTTGCTCGACCGCGCCGGACAGGCCGGCGGCACGGGCCAGGCCGCGGTAGATGCCGACATGTCCCAGGTCCATGTGGACATCCGGGACATCCGCCAGTTGCAGCATGGCCAGCATCAGGCTGATCACTTCGACATCGCTGACCGGGCTGGCATCGCCGTACAGCTCGGCACCGAGCTGGATCGGGCTGCGCGAGGTCGACAGCGCCCGTGGCTGGGCGTGCAGCACGCTGCCGGCGTAGCACAGGCGGCTCGGGCCTTCGCGGCGCAGGGTGTGCGCATCGATGCGCGCGACCTGCGGCGTGATGTCGGCGCGGAAGCCCATCTGCCGGCCCGACTGCGGGTCGACCACCTTGAAGGTCCGCAGGTCGAGGTCCTGACCGGCACCGGTGAGCAGCGATTCCAGGTACTCGATATGGGGAGTCACGACGAACTCGTAACCCCAGCTCTGGAACAGATCCAACACCTGGCGACGCGCGATCTCGATGCGCGTCGCTTCCGGTGGCAGTACTTCTTCGATGCCATCTGGCAGCAGCCAGCGGTCTACCGTTGCCATTACGCCATTTCCCCTGTGGTCCGGGCGGCCTGCCTCGCGGGCCAGCCGTGACTGAAACGGGTCCCGGCAAATCACCCGCGCAGCGCCGATTCCAGCGTTGCCGCAGTGCCGATACCCTCGTGAATCCTGAATTGCGCCGTGGGCGGCGATCATTCGATCTCGCAGACGCAAAAAAGCCGGGAATTTCCCGGCTGCCGCATCATACACCCGTTTTCTTGCAGAAATCACCCCGCCAGACGTATTAGCCGCCCAGCGGGGTGATCGGGTGTCACGGTTTCGCTTTGTTCATGAAGCGGAAGAACTCGCTGCTCGGGTCGAGGACCAGAACGTCGTTCTTGCTGTTGAAGCTCTCGCGGTAGGCATTCAGGCTACGGTAGAACGCGTAGAAGTCCTGGTCCTGGCCGTAGGCCTTGGCGTAGATCGCCGCCGCCTGGGCGTCGCCGTCACCGCGGGTCTCTTCCGACTCGCGATAGGCTTCGGCCAGCAGGACACGGCGCTGACGATCGGCGTCGGCACGGATGCCTTCGGCCAGCTCGTTACCCTTGGCGCGGTGCTCGCGGGCTTCACGCTCACGCTCGGTGCTCATCCGTTCGAACACGCTGCGGTTCACTTCCTTCGGCAGGTCGATGGCCTTGACGCGAACGTCGACCACCTCGATGCCCAGCTCCTTCTCCGCCATGCGGTTCAGCGAGCCGGTGATGTCGGCCATCAGCGCATCGCGCTCGCCGGACACCACTTCATGCAGGGTGCGTTTACCGAACTGGTCACGCAGGCCGCTTTCCAGACGACGGGACAGACGCTCGTCGGCGATCTGCTTCATGCCGGAAGTCGCGGTGTAGAAACGCTCGGCGTCCTTCACCCGCCATTTGGCATAGGCGTCGACCATCACCGCTTTCTTCTCCAGGGTCAGGAACCGCTGGGTCGGGGCGTCGAGGGTCATCAGGCGGGCGTCGAACTTGCGCACCTGGTTCACGTACGGAACCTTCACGTGCAGGCCCGGCTGGACATCCGCCTGGACCACGCGACCGAATTGCAGGAGTACGGCGCGTTCGGTCTGGGCAACGATGTAGAAGCTGTTCCAGGCGACGATGGCCAGGACGACGCCGACGATCAGGGCGATCAGCGATTTATTGCTCATCAGCGGCTCTCCCTGGTGCGCAGTTGCGGCTGTTGCTGTTGCAGGTCAGAGGTACGGTTCACCGCATCGTTGACCGAAGTCGCCGGCAGGCTGACCGGTCCGCTGGCATTGCGGCTGCCATCGACCATCTTGTCCAGTGGCAGGTAGAGCAGGTTGTTCTGCCCGTCCTTGCCGGTGACCAGGACCTTGCTGGTGTTGCTGTAGACCGCCTGCATGGTTTCCAGGTACAGACGCTCGCGAGTGACCTCCGGCGCCTTGCGATACTCGCCGACCAGCTTGGTGAAGCGATCGGCCTCACCCTTGGCGCGGGAGATGACTTCGTCGCGGTAACCGTTGGCGTCCTCGATGATGCGCTGTGCCTGACCGCGGGCTTCCGGAACCACGCCATTGGCGTAGGACTCGGCCTGGTTGCGGGCACGTTGTTCGTCTTCGCGGGCGCGGATCACGTCGTCGAAGGCTTCCTGCACTTCACGCGGGGCTGCCGCGCTCTGCACGTTGACCTGGGTGACGGTGATACCAGTGCGATAGGTGTCGAGGAAACGTTGCAGACGCTCCTTGATCTCGATGGCCATCTGCTCGCGGCCCTCGGTCAGCACCTTGTCCATCGAGGTGGAACCCACCACGTGGCGCAGGGCACTGTCGGTCGCGTGCTGCAGGCTGACCTCGGGCTGGTCGACGTTCAGCACGAAGTCCTGCAGGTTGCTGATCTTGTACTGCACGGTCAGCGGCACCTCGACGATGTTCTCGTCCTCGGTCAGCATCTGGCCCTGCTTGGTGTACGCACGCTCACGCGTGACGTTCTCCATGTACTTGCGGTCGATCGGGGGGAAATAGATGTTCAGGCCCGGTCCTACGGTTTCGTAGTACTTGCCGAAGCGCAGCACCACGGCCTGCTCCTGCTCGTCCACGACGTAGACCGCGCTGTACAGCCAGATGGCCGCCAGTACGGCAAGACCAACGCCCAGCAGGCCGAAGCCGCCACCCTTGGGAAGGCTGTCGCCGCCACCACGTTTCTTGCCACTGCCGAACATGCCGTTCAGGCTATCCTGCAGCTTGCGGAAGGCCTCGTCGAGATCCGGAGGGCCTTTCTTGTCGCCGCCGCCACCACCGCCACGGCGCCCACCCCAGGGATCCTGATTGTTCGAGTTGCCACCCGGCTCATTCCAAGCCATAGCGCTCTCCATCTGATAAAGCAAAGACGCGCCAACGGCGCGCCGTCCAATGCTACAGAATGCCTGTCACGGCTGCCTGACCGCGTCGTCAGGCTTTTATTGCAAAGTGTGTTGTTCGATGAACGCGACCGGTTCCAGTCCTTCGCGCGCCACCAGGCGGTTGAAGTCGGCCCGTGGCAGACGCACCGCCAGCAGGCTGCTGCCTTCCTCGTCGTGTTCTTCGTTCTGCACGGCCCCCGCCGCGAAGAACTGCGCGCGCAACCGCGCGAAACGCTGTTCCAGACGCAGAGTACCGATGAAGAGATCATCCCCCAGCAACTCGGCAATCGCCTGCCCCACCAGTTCCAGACCGCGACCCTCGCGGGCCGAGACCCAGACCCGCTCCGGCTTGCCGTCGGCATTGCGCTGGATATGTGGCTCAATGCCTTCAAGCAGGTCGAGTTTGTTATACACCTCGAGGATCGGCAAGCCTTCGGCACCGATCTCGCCAAGCACCGCCATGACCTGTTCGATCTGCGCCATGCGCTCGGGCTCATGGGCGTCGATCACGTGCAGCAGCAGGTCGGAGTTGCTCGACTCTTCGAGCGTAGCCCGAAAAGCCTCGACCAGCTTGTGCGGCAGGTGACGAATGAAGCCCACGGTGTCCGCCAGCACGATCGGCCCGATGTCGCTCAGTTCGAGGCGGCGCAGGGTCGGGTCGAGGGTGGCGAAGAGCTGGTCGGCGGCGTAGACCTCGGACGAGGTCATGGCGTTGAACAGGGTCGATTTGCCGGCGTTGGTATAACCCACCAGTGAAACCGAGGGAACGTCGGCGCGTTTGCGTCCGCGCCGAGCCTGTTCGCGCTGGCTGCGCACCTTCTCCAGACGGGCCTTGATCTGCCGCAGGCGTACACGCAGCAGACGGCGGTCGGTTTCCAGCTGGGTTTCACCCGGACCGCGCAGACCGATACCGCCCTTCTGCCGTTCAAGGTGGGTCCAGCCGCGAACCAGGCGCGTGCTCATGTGCTCGAGCTGCGCCAGTTCGACCTGCAGCTTGCCCTCGTGGGTCCGCGCGCGCTGGGCGAAGATGTCGAGGATCAGGCCGGTACGGTCAAGCACGCGACACTCGAAAACGCGCTCGAGGTTGCGTTCCTGACTCGGGGTGAGGGTGTGGTTGAAGATCACCAGGTCGGCCTCTTCGGCCTTGACCAGGTCGCGCAGTTCCTCGACCTTGCCGCTGCCAATCAGAAACTTGGCAGTGGGCTGGTGTCGCGCCACATTGGCGAGCGCGACGATATCGGCACCGGCCGACAACGCCAGCTCCTGGAACTCCTGCGGGTCTTCGCGCGCCTCAGGGCTCTGACCTTCCAGATGAACGAGAACGGCTCGCTCACCACCACCGTGGCGCTCAAAGAACAAAGCAGGCTCCTATCAGGCGTTACCTGGCTCAGCGTCGCCGTGATCGGCATCAGCTGCGCTAGGCAGACGGATTGGACGGACCGGGACAACGGTCGAGATCGCGTGTTTGTAGACCATCTGGCTGACGGTGTTCTTCAGCAGGATGACGAACTGGTCGAAGGACTCGATGGTGCCTTGCAGCTTGATGCCGTTGACCAGATAGATCGAAACCCCGACTTTCTCTTTTCTCAAAGTATTCAAGTAAGGGTCTTGTAGCGAATGCCCTTTTGACATATGCCGCACTCCTGTAAGGATCAATAGTAAAAAAACAAGAAAACTGATGGCTCAAGCCGCCCCACCCCCAAGGATAGACGGCAATTGCGGGATTCAGCCCAATATGGAGACGGTCCCGAGGTATTTCAAGGTGCGAGACAGATTGTCGCAAGCCAGGCTGTCCAACCAGTGAAGATCGGCCCAACTGCGCAACCAGGTGAACTGCCGTTTCGCCAACTGGCGAGTGGCAATGATGCCGCGCTCCTGCATTTCAACTGAAGTCAGCTTGCCATCAAGATGATCCCAGACCTGGCGATACCCCACTGCCCGTATAGACGGCAGCCCCGCGTGCAAGTCACTTCTCGCGCGCAGCAATCGGACCTCGTCAATGAAGCCCTGTTCCAGCATTTGTGTGAATCTTGCTGCAATTCGCTCGTGCAGAACCTGCCGGTCCCGCGGAGCGATGGCCAGGCTGGCGACAGTATAGGGCAATTGCCCCTGCCCAGAAGTGTCAGTGCTGTTACTTTGCTCAGCTTGACGCAAACGATGTGAAGTCATCGTTAAACCGCTCGCTCGATACACCTCAAGTGCGCGTATCAGACGCTGCGGATCATTCGGGTGAATGCGCGCCGCCGAGACCGGGTCCACCGCTGCCAGTTCGTCATGCAGCGACTGCAGCCCCTGTTGCTGCGCCTGGGCTTCCAGCGCGGCACGGATCTGCGGGTCCGCCGGCGGCATGTCCGCCAGGCCCTCCAGCAGAGCCTTGTAGTAGAGCATGGTGCCGCCGACCAGCAGCGGGATCTTGCCGCGCGCGGTGATGTCGGCCATGGCCTCGAGGGCATCGCGACGGAAATCCGCCGCGGAATAGCTCTCGGCGGGATCGAGGATGTCGATCAGGCGGTGCGGATGGGCGGCGAGTATCTCCTTGGACGGCTTGGCCGTACCGATATCCATGCCGCGGTAGATCAGCGCCGAGTCGACGCTGATCAGCTCGCAGGGCAGCACCTTGGTCAGTTCGATGGCCAGGTCGGTCTTGCCCGCGGCGGTCGGGCCCATCAGAAAAATCGCCGGAGGTCTGGAACCCGCCATGATCAACGACCGCGCAAGAACAGTTTGTCCAGGTCGTCCAGGCCCATCTGGGTCCAGGTCGGACGACCGTGGTTGCATTGACCGCTGCGTTCGGTGTTTTCCATGTCACGCAGCAGGCCGTTCATTTCCGGGATCGCCAGGCGCCGGTTGGCCCGCACCGCACCGTGACAGGCCATGGTCCCGAGCAGTTCGTTCAGGTGCGCCTGGATGCGGTCGCTGGTGCCGTATTCCATCAGGTCGGCCAGCACGTCCTGCACCAGGCGGTTGGCCTCGGCCTGCTTGAGCAGCGCCGGGATCTGCCGGATCGCCAGGGTTTCCGGGCCCAGGCGCTGCAGCTCGAAGCCCAGGCGCTGGAACCACTGGGCGTGCTCCTCGGCGCAGTCGGCCTCGCGCTGGCTCAGCGCCAGCGACTCGGGGACCAGCAGTGGCTGGCCACTCAGGCCTTCGCTGGCCATGGCCACCTTCAGACGCTCGTACATGATCCGCTCATGGGCGGCGTGCATGTCCACCAGCACCAGGCCATGGGCGTTTTCCGCGAGGATGTAGATGCCTTTCAGCTGCGCCAGGGCATAGCCCAGCGGCGGAATATCGCGCTCGCCTTCCGGCAGTGGCGCGGGCGCCGCATTCGGCAGCGGGGCGAAGTACTCGCGATAGACCTCGCGCACCTCACCCGCCGGCCCATTCGGCGTTGGCCGCGGGGTGTAGTTGTATTGATAGCCGGCACCCGCGGAACCCGTCGTGCTGGCGGGACTCGCCGCCGGCATGGCGACTGGCTGCTCGAGCACGCTTGCAGACAGGCGCATCTCGCCCTGCGGCCCGAACTCACCGGCCTGCAGACCGGTGGGCCGGGTGATTTCCGCGGTCGCCGCCGGTGCCGCCACCTGGTCGTCGGGACGCACATCGGCCAGCGCCCGGTGCAGGGTACCGTAGAGGAAGTCGTGGACCATGCGCCCGTCGCGGAAGCGCACTTCGTGCTTGGTCGGGTGCACGTTGACGTCGACGCCGGTCGGATCGAGCTCGAGGAACAGCACGAAGGTCGGATGCCGGCCGTTGAACAGCACGTCGCGATAGGCCTGGCGCACCGCATGGGCGACCAGCTTGTCGCGTACCGCACGGCCGTTGACGAAGAAATACTGCAGGTCCGCCTGGCTGCGCGAGAAGGTCGGCAGGCCGACCCAGCCCCATAGGCGCAGACCGTTGCGCTCGATCTCGATCGGCAACGCCTGCTCCAGGAAGCCCGGGCCGCACACCGCGCCGACCCGCCGCGCACGGGACGTCTCGTCCGGCGCTTCGTGCAGGCTGAGAATGCTCTTGCCGTTGTGGCGCAGGTGGAAACCGACGTCGAAGCGGGCCAGCGCCAGGCGCCGGATCACTTCCTGCAGGTGATCGAACTCGGTCTTCTCGGTCTTGAGGAACTTGCGCCGTGCCGGGGTGTTGAAGAACAGGTCGCGCACTTCCACCGACGTACCCACCGGATGTGCCGCCGGCTGGACGTGGGGCGACATGTCGCGGCCTTCGGTTTCCACCTGCCAGGCCTGCTGGGCGTCGCGGGTCCGCGAGGTCAGGGTGAGGCGCGCCACCGAGCTGATCGAGGCCAGGGCCTCGCCACGGAAGCCCAGGCTCATCACCCGTTCCAGGTCCTCGAGGTCGCGGATCTTGCTGGTGGCGTGACGCGCCAGGGCCAGCGGCAGGTCGTCGGCGGCGATGCCGCTGCCGTCGTCGCGTACCTTGAGCAGCTTGACGCCGCCCTGCTCCACCTCGACATCGATGCGCCGGGCCCCGGAGTCCAGGCTGTTTTCCAACAGTTCCTTGATCACCGAAGCCGGGCGCTCGACCACCTCGCCTGCGGCGATCTGGTTGGCGAGGCGCGGGCTGAGCAGTTCGATACGGGAACCCGCACTCATTGCTGGGCCGCCAGGGTGGTGCCGGGAATATCCAGGTTCTGGCCGACCTTCAGCTCATCGCTCTTCAGGCTGTTGGTGCTGCGCAGCGAAGCCACGCTGACCTGGTAGCGCACGGCGATCATCGCCAGGGTCTCGCCCGGACGCACCGTGTGCTCGCGCGGGCCCTGGGCGATCTTGCCGGTGTCACGCAGCCAGGCGATGTAGGTGCCCGGCGGCGGATTCTGCTGGAAGAACTGCTTCACGCCACTGTTGATCGAGCGCGCCAGGGATTGCTGGTGGCTCGCGGTGGCCAGCTTGGCCGCTTCGTTGGCGTTGGAGATGAAGCCGGTTTCCACCAGGATCGACGGGATGTCTGGCGACTTCAGCACCATGAACCCGGCCTGCTCGACGCGACGCTTGTGCAGCGAGGTGACCCGGCCGATGTTGCCCAGGACCTTCTGCCCGACGTTGAGGCTGGAACTCAGCGATGCGGTCATCGACAGGTCGAGAAGCACGCCGGCGAGCATGCGGTCCTTGTCGTCGAGGCTGACGTTGCCGGCACCACCGATCAGGTCGGAGCGGTTTTCGCTGTCCGCCAGCCAGCGTGCGGTCTCGGAGGTGGCGCCGCGATCGGACAGGGCGAACACCGAGGCACCGAAGGCCGCCGTGGACGGCGCGGCGTCGGCGTGGATCGAGATGAACAGGTCGGCGCCCTTCTTGCGGGCGATCTCGGTACGCTTGCGCAGCGGGATGAAGTAGTCGCCGGTACGGGTCAGCTCGGCACGGAAGCCCTTCTCGTTGTTGATCTGGCGCTGCAGCTCCTTGGCGATCTGCAGGACGATGTCCTTCTCATGCTGGCCGCGGGAGCCCGAGGCGCCCGGGTCCTCGCCGCCGTGGCCGGCGTCGATGGCGATGACGATGTCGCGCTTGCCGTTCGGCACCGGCGGCAGCTTGATCGCCGGTTGCGTCGGCGTGACCGGGACGGCCGGCTCGGCCGGTGCGGCGGCGGCCGGGGTGGGCGGCGCGGAGGCGGCCACGGCATCGGCTTCCTGGTCGTACAGGTCGACCACCAGGCGGTTGCCGTACTGGGCGTTGGGCGCGAGGGTGAAGCTTTTCGGGGTGACCGCCTTGTTCAGGTCGACCACCACGCGCAGATCGGTGGGAGTGCGCTGCGCCGAGCGCACGCTGGTGATCGGCGTGTTGGAGGTGGAGGCGGTCAACGGCGCGGCCAGGGTGGCGCCATTGATGTCGATCACCAGGCGGTCCGGCGCGGTCAGGGTGAACACGCTGTGTTCCACCGGGCCGGAGAGGTCGAAGACCAGGCGCGTGTTGTCCGGCGCCCGCCACAGGCGCATGCTCTTGACCTGCGTGACGGCCAAGGCGTCAACGGTCACTGCCGTAAGCAGCAGTCCTACGACGGCAACCAGTGCGCGAAAGCGCATACCTTTCCCCATTTCTATTTGAATTCCAAGGCCAGAGCGGCACACCAGGCTTCACCGCGAGCACCTTGCGGCGACAGGCTCAACGACCGGCCACCTGCCTGGGGGCTTATGGTAATGGTCAGGTCCGGCTTTGGCAAAATGCCCTCACCCTTGTCCGGCCACTCGAACAGACACAAGGCATCCCCTTCGAAATAGTCACGAATCCCCATGAACTCCAGCTCCTCCGGATCGACCAGGCGATACAGGTCGAAGTGAAATGCTCGGACTTCACCAATTTCATACGGTTCCACAACTGTAAATGTAGGACTTTTCACCGCACCGGTATGCCCAAGGCCGCGAATGATGCCCCGCGACAGGGTGGTCTTGCCCGCCCCGAGGTCACCTTCGAGAAAAATCACACCATGACCTTGGGTCACCTGGGCGATACGCGCACCGAAGTCGACCATGGCCTGCTCATCGGCCAGAAACAGGGTTATGCCTGACACGCTGAATGCTCCTCCAACAACTGACGAATAGACGGGATCAGGTCGTGCGCCGCCAGACCGCGGCCCTGGTCACCCAGGCGCTCGCCGGCGCAGGCGTGCAGCCAGACCCCGAGACAGGCGGCGTCCCAGGCGTTCATGTCCTGGGCCAACAGCGCGCCGAGCACCCCGCTGAGCACGTCGCCCAGCCCGGCACCGGCCATGGCCGGGTGACCGCGCGAGCACAGGGCCAGTTGGCCATGGGGGTCGGCGACCAAGGTACCGGCGCCCTTGAGCACACAGACCGCGTTGTACTTGCGCGCCAGCTTGCGTGCCGCCCCCGGCCGATCGGCCTGCACCGCCTCGGTGGAAATCCCCAGCAGGCGTGCCGCCTCGCCGGGATGCGGGGTGATGATACTGCCGCGCACCAGGGCCACCGGCGACGAGGCCAGCAGGTTCAAGGCATCGGCATCCCAGACCTGCGGCAGGCTCGAACTGGCCACCGCCGACAGCAGGCTGCGCCCCCAGGCCGCCTGGCCCAGCCCCGGGCCGACCACCAGCACCGAAGCACGCTCGATTGGTGCCATCAACTGGTTGGCCGAATGCACGCCCAGGCTCATGACCTCCGGCAGCCGCGCCAGCGCGGCCGGCACATGCTCAGGGCGACTGGCCAGCGAGACCAGCCCGGCGCCACAGCGCAATGCCGCCTCGGCGCCGAGCAGCACGGCGCCGCCGGTACCCCGGTCGCCACCGACGACCAGGACATGGCCGAACTGGCCTTTATGGGCATTCGCCGCACGCGCGGGCAGGCGCGCGAGGGCGTCGCGGGTGAGCGCCAGTGGCTCGTGGGAAGGGTGTTTGGTCTGGGGCATGCGTCGTTGGGCTCCGATGTCTGGCAGAATTATACGCACCTGTCCCTTTATTGCCCTATTCCGCATGCCTGCCTCTTCCATCGATCTCCCCGCCCTCGCCCAGTCCATCAAGGACTGGGGGCGTGAACTGGGCTTTGCCCACGTCGGCATCGCCGGCGTGGACCTGGCCGAGCACGAACAGCACCTGGAACGCTGGCTGGCCGCCGGCTACCACGGCGAGATGGACTACATGGGCGCCCACGGCAGCAAGCGTTCGCACCCCGACGAACTGGTGCCCGGCACGGTGCGCGTGGTCTCGCTGCGCATGGACTACCTGCCCGGCGACACGCAGATGGCCCAGCGCCTGGCCCAGCCGGAAAAGGCCTACATCTCCCGCTACGCCCTCGGCCGCGACTACCACAAGCTGGTGCGCAAGCGCGTGCAGCACCTGGCCGAGCGCATCCAGAAGGAGATCGGCCCGTTCGGCTTCCGCGCCTTCGTCGACAGCGCCCCGGTGCTGGAAAAGGCCATCGCCGAGCAGGCCGGCCTCGGCTGGATCGGCAAGAACACCCTGCTGCTCAACCGCAAGGCCGGCAGCTACTTCTTCCTCAGCGAACTGTTCGTCGACCTGCCGCTACCGGTGGACGCCGCCCAGGCCACCGAGCACTGCGGCCGTTGCAGCGCCTGCCTGGACATCTGTCCGACCCAGGCCTTCGTCGGCCCGTACCAACTGGATGCGCGGCGCTGCATTTCCTACCTGACCATCGAGCTGAAGAACGCGATTCCCGAGGAACTGCGGGCGATGATCGGCAACCGCGTGTTCGGTTGCGACGACTGTCAGATCGTCTGCCCGTGGAACCGCTTCGCCAAGGAGACCGCGGAAAGCGACTTCAAGCCGCGCCACGGGCTGGACAATGCCGGCCTGGCGGAGCTGTTCATGTGGGATGAGGAACGCTTCCTCGCCAGCACCGAGGGTTCGCCGCTGCGCCGCGCCGGCTACGAGCGCTGGCTGCGCAACCTGGCGGTGGGCCTGGGCAATGCGCCCTCGACCATCCCGGTGCTGGCGGCGCTCAATGCCCGCCGCGACTACCCGTCGGAACTGGTCCGCGAGCACGTGGAATGGGCCCTGCGGCAACACGCCGAGCGCCAGGCCAGCCCGGCCTGATCAGTGCTCGTCGTTGTAGTGGAATTTGGGCATTTCCCAGTGGAAACGGATCGCCAGCAGGCGCAGCAGGAAGCCGCCGAACAGGGTGATCAGGATCGACTGCTCGGCCGGTAGCTGCAGGTAGACGCAACACATGTAGCACCAGGCCGCGGCGAAGGACACGCTGGCGTACAGCTCGCGACGGAAGATCAGCGGGATGTCGTTGCAGAAGATATCCCGCAGGATGCCGCCGAACACGCCGGTCACCACGCCACTGATGGACGCCACCAGCATGCCGTGGCCCAGTTCCATGGCGGTCATGCAGCCGATCAGGGTGAAGGCCACCAGGCCGAGGGCGTCGAGCACCAGGAACAGCGAGCGCAGATGGCGCATCAGCGGCGCGATGAAGATGGTCAGCAACGCCGCGACGCTGGTCAGCACCAGGTATTCCGGATGCTTGACCCAGGTCAGCGGGTAGTGGCCCAGCAGCACGTCGCGCACCGATCCGCCGCCCAGCGCGGTGACGCAGGCGATCAGCACCACGCCGAACCAGTCCATGCCGCGGCGTCCCGCGGACAGGGCGCCGGTCATGGCTTCGGCGGTGATCGCGATGAGGTAGAGCATCAGCAGCATGGTGCGGGTCCTGGCAGAAAGGCGCGCAGTCTAACCAGTTGCTGCTCGCACCAAAAGAGGGCGACACGATCCTTGCTGGAGCTGGCTTGCCACCCCACAGGGTTCTCGACCAGCTTCAGAAACGGAGCCACTCATCAGAACTTGATGAAGTGCTCGCGGTAGTGGCGCAGCTCGGCGATCGACTCGCGGATGTCGTCCAGCGCCAGGTGCGTGCTGCCCTTCTTGAAGCCGTCCTTGACCTCCGGCGCCCAGCGTCCGGCCAGTTCCTTCAGGGTCGAGACATCCAGGTTGCGATAGTGGAAGTAGTTCTCCAGCGCACGCATGTGGCGATACAGGAAGCGGCGGTCCTGACAGATGCTGTTGCCGCAGATCGGCGACTTGCCCTTCGGCACCCACTGCTCCAGGAAGGCGATGGTCTGCGCCTCGGCCGCGGCCATGTCGATGCGGCTTTCGCGCACCCGCTGGGTCAGCCCGGAGGCGCCGTGGGTGCGGGTGTTCCAGTCGTCCATGCGGGCGAGGATTTCGTCGCTGTGATGGATGGCGATCACCGGGCCTTCGGCCAGGGTGTTGAGATCGCTGTCGGTGACGATGGTGGCCATCTCGATGATGACGTCCTGGTCCGGGTCCAGACCGGTCATTTCCAGGTCGATCCAGATCAGGTTCTGTGGGTTCTGCATGGTTGGGCTCCTCGGTAGGTGCGCAGTTTAGCCTAGTGGAGCGTGCTAAACTCGACGCCGTTTCAATATCCCCGCTTTAACGACGAGACATTCATGGCCAAACGCCAGCTCAATCGCCGCCAGAACTGGCGCATCGAAAAAATCCAGGAAGAGCGCGCCGCCCGCGCTGCGAAACGTGAAGAACGCGCCCTGGAGGTGCTCGAAGGTGGCGATCTGGGCCCGGAGCAGACAGGCCTGGTGATTGCGCATTTCGGTGTGCAAGTGGAGGTCGAAGCCGATGATGGCCAGGAAGCCGGCCAGGTCTTCCGCTGCCACCTGCGCGCCAACCTTCCGGCGCTGGTGACCGGCGACCGCGTGGTCTGGCGCGCCGGCAACCAGGGTATCGGCGTGATCGTCGCGCAACTGCCGCGCAGCACCGAGCTGTGCCGCCCCGACAGCCGTGGCCAGCTCAAGCCGGTGGCGGCCAACGTCGACCTGATCGTGATCGTCTTCGCCCCGGCCCCCGAGCCCCACGCCAACCTGATCGACCGCTACCTGGTGGCGGCCGAACACGCCGGCATCCGCCCGCTGCTGCTGCTGAACAAGGCCGACCTGATCGACGCGGAAAACGGCCCGGCCTTGCACGCCCTGCTCGCGGTGTACCGGCAACTGGGTTATCCACTGCTGGAAGTCTCGGCACACCACGGCAACGGCATGGAACAACTGCAGCGAATGCTCGACGGCCATATCAGCGTGTTCGTCGGCCAGTCGGGGGTCGGCAAGTCGTCGCTGGTCAACAGCCTGCTGCCCGAGGTGCAGACCCGGGTCGGCGCGCTGTCGGAATGGTCCGGCCAGGGCCAGCACACCACCACCACCGCGCGCCTCTATCACTTCCCCGGTGGCGGCGAGCTGATCGACTCCCCGGGTATCCGCGAGTTCGGCCTGGTGCACGTCAGCCGCGACGATGTCGAGGCCGGCTTCATCGAGTTCACCGACCTGCTCGGCACCTGCCGCTTCCGTGACTGCAAGCACGACCGCGAACCCGGCTGCGCGCTGCTCAAGGCCCTGGAAGACGGGCGCATCCAGCAGCAGCGGATGAACAGCTACCGCTCGATCATCGCCAGCCTGCCGCAGGACACCTATTGACCCGCCTGCGGTATCGCCCACCCCGGAGATACCGCAAGTAGGCCGCATCCGTAGGACTATTCACACGGACGCGTAGGACCATTCTTTGTTTACAGCCATCTATTGCCGGTCTGAAGGAATTCACTGATCGTCGCCGCTTTCACCAGAAAGGACGCCTCGTGATGCCTGTATTCATCAGCTACCGCCACCCTGACCGCCTCGACGCGTTCGTGATCAACGAACGGCTCAAGCTCGAAGGCATCAACACCTGCCTCGAACTGTTCGACCCGCAGGCCCAGCAGACCACCGACGATACCTGCACCCTGCTCAACACCAACATCAATGCCTGCACCCACATGATCACCGTGCTCGGCCAGAGCGGCGTGGACGAATGGTGGATTCCCTTCAGCCTCGGCAGCGCCACCCAGCTGAACCGCCGGCTAGCCTTCTACCAGTGCGAAGGCACGCTGCCCGGCTACCTGGAACGCTGGCCGACCCTGACCCGACGCGAGCACATCGACCTGTTCGTCAGTGCCTACCACGACGAGCAGACGTTTCGCCGGGCCATCAGCAAGGACGCGGCACAGACCAATCGCAACAATGCCGAGTTCTTCCATACCGACCTCAAGGCCCGCTTGCGCCGGGGCTTCTGAGCAACCGCCGGGGCAAGGCCACCGCGGCAGCGGCACCTGACTGCCAACAAAAAGCCCGCCGGGATCGCTCCGGGCGGGCTTTTGCGTGTGGTTCGCCTACTGCTGCTTGCCAGGCTCATCCATCTTCAAGGTGCCGTCCTCGAAGATATTCAGTTTCTGGCGCAACTCCTGCGGCTGCATCGGCTCGGGCGCGGCCTGCGGCGCTGCCGCCCCCGGGGCTGCGGGAGCCGCCGGAGTGCCGTCCGGATTGGTCGCCGGCGCCGGGTTGTCCGGCGCGGACTGCTCGCCCTCGATGGCACGCTGGGCCTTCTTGGTCAGCACGACGATATCGATGCGGCGGTTGACCGGGTTCAGCGGATGCTCGCGATCGAACAGCGACGACGAGGCATAGCCCACCACCCGTGCCACCTGGCCATCCGGATAGCCACCGGCGACCAGCGCACGCCGCGCGGCGTTGGCACGGTTGGCCGACAGTTCCCAGTTGCCGAACTCGCCCGTGCCGGCATACGGCTTGGCATCGGTGTGGCCGCTGACGCTGATCTTGTTCGGCACCGTCTTGATGGTGTCGGCCATGGCCAGCAGGATGTCCTCGAAGTACGGCTTCAGGCGCGCGCTGCCGAGGTCGAACATCGGCCGGTTCTCGTTATCGACGATCTGGATGCGCAGGCCGTCCTGGGTGATCTCGAAGAGGATCTGGTCCTTGAACTTCTGCAGCTCGGGGCTCTGCTCGACCTTGTTCTGCAGCTCCTGCAGGACCAGTTCGAGACGTTCGCGCTCCACCTGCTCGGCGAGGTTCTCCGCCTGCTCGGGGCTGACCACGCTGCTGTCCGGCGTCGGCTCGGCCTTCTGCTCGGGGTTGATGGTCTTCTCCGGCGCCAGCTCCGGCGAACCGCCGAGATCGATGATGTACGGCGTGCCGCTTTCGGAGAACCCGATCGGGTCCTTGAAGTAGCCGGCGATGGCGATCTTCTGTTCCGGCGTGGCCGTGGACAGCAGCCAGAGCACCAGGAAGAACGCCATCATCGCCGTGGCGAAGTCGGCGAAGGCGATCTTCCACGCACCGCCGTGGTGGCCGCCGCCGAAGCGCTTGACGCGCTTGATGATTATCGGCTGATTGTTTTCCATGGATCAGCGACCGCGGACTGCTTGTTCCAGCTCGGCAAAGCTCGGACGGTGCTTCGGATAGAGCACCTTGCGCCCGAATTCGACCGCCAGCGACGGCGGCATGCCGGAAGCCGAGGCCACCAGCGAGGCCTTGATCGCTTCGTAGGTGTTCAGCTCTTCCTTGGCATCGTGAGCCAGCGAGTTGGCCAGCGGGCCGAAGAAGCCGTAGGCCGCGAGAATACCGAAGAAGGTACCGACCAGCGCCGCACCCACGTGCAGGCCGATGGACTTCTGGTCGCCGTCGCCGAGGGACGCCATGGTCACCACGATACCCAGTACTGCCGCGACGATACCGAAGCCGGGCATGCCGTCGGCGATGCCGGTCACCGCGTGGGACGGGTGCTCCAGCTCTTCCTTCAGGCTCAGCAGTTCCATGTCGAACAGGCCTTCCAGCTCGTGGGGGGCCATGTTTCCAGTGGACATGATGCGCAGGTAGTCGCAGATGAACGCGGTCATGCGCTCGTCCTTGAGCACCGCCGGGTACTTGGCGAAGATGGGACTGGCAGCGGCATCCTCGATATCGCCTTCGATCGCCATCATGCCTTCGCGGCGGCTCTTGTTGAGGATCTCGTAGACCAGGCCGAGCACTTCTATATAGAAGGCATGGGAGAAGCGGCTGCTGAACATGCTCAGCGACTTTTTCACCACGTGCATGGTCATGTAGCCAGGGTTGGCCTGGAGGAACGCACCGAATGCAGCGCCGCCGATGATCAGCACCTCGAAGGGCTGGATCAGCGCCGCGATCTTGCCGTGGGAGAGCACATATCCGCCAAGCACGCTCGCGAATACGACGATGATGCCGATAATTTTAGCCATAGGTAGAAAGCACTTACTGTCGGGTCTCGGGTCGGGGACGGAAGTTCGTAAAACTCTTCTTCTACTTATCGGCAGTTCTGCGCCAGACTATAGCCAGTCAAGGCGAAAAGCCAGCTTGGCCCACTTCCAGCATGCCTAGTGAAACCATCGTGCCAACTAAGAATCCGAAGACTCTCGACGCCTGGATCAAACTACTGGATGGCACTCACCTTCCGGTGCCCTGTCACAGCCACGATCGCGTGAAAGCGGCGATCGCGGACAGTCGCCGTTCGCTGCGCGACATTGCCGAAGTCATGCAGGATAGTCCGGCTCTGGTACTCGGTGTGATGCGCGAAGCCAATCGCCATACCCACGCGACCATCGCCGAGCCGGCCGAGAACCTGGAAGTGGCACTCAATCGCCTGGGCCTGGCGCGCGTCGAGTCCCTGGTGGAGCGCCTGCACACCGCCCCCGTCGGCGAGATACCCCTGGCCCTGCGTCAGTTGCAGATGATCAGCCAGCACGCGAGCCAGCAAGCCAGCGGCATGTTCGCCAGCCGCCTGGCCCGGCTCTGGCAGGACATCCACTGGGGCAGCCTGCTGTTCCTCTCGCCGCTGTGGCCGCTGGCCCTGACCCATCCGCAGTTGCTGGAGGAATGGGAACTGCGCGTGGTGCACCGCGGCGAGCCGGCACCGAAGGTGGAGCGCGAGCTGTTCGGCGTGCGCCTGCTCGGCCTGTGCCAGGCCCTGGCCGAATTCTGGCGCCTGCCGACCTGGGTCACCCAGGGCTATCACCTGCTGCAGGAAGAACGCCGGCTGCTGGTCAAGGTCATGCACATCGCCCGCGACCACAAGAGTCCGCTGCGCCAGCAGCAGAAGCTGGATGCCGACCCGGCCTTGCGTCGCTGGCTCAATCACCCGGCCAACACCGTGCTGCTGGCCAACGGCCTGGCGCTTGCTGCGCAGCACGCGTGGACCGGCACCCACATCCAGCGCTGGCAACAACTGATCAGCCTGTACCTGCAGGCACCGCTGCAGGATGTCCAGGGCCAGAGCCACCAGCAGGCGGCGCAGAGCGCGCGCAAGCATGCCCTGGAAGGCGTGTTCCATCCGGCGCAGATGCTGCTCTGGCCGTGGGATGCGCGCTACATTCCCCGCGGCATGCAGCAGGCCAGCACGCCGGACACCAAGGCCCTCGGCGACTGGCGCAAGTTCTGCGCCGACCTGCTCACCGAGCCCAGCCCGTTCTCCAACGCCATGCACCTGACCCGCTATGCCCGCGAAGCGCTGCAGGCCTGCGGGATGAAACGGGTACTGCTGCTGATGAGCGACAAGACCCAGAGCTTCCTGCGCGTCCATCAACTGGCCGGACTGCCGGAACAGGCGGCGAGCCTCACCGTGCCGGTGACCCAGAGCAAGCTGCTGCAACGCCTGCTGACCCAGTCCGCGCAATTGCGCCTGACCCCGCAGAATCACGCGCAGTTCTCCGCCCTGCTGCCCGCCAGCCTGCGCGTGCTGTTCCGTGGCGAACACCTGCTCCTGCGTTCGCTGTCGAACAACGGCAAGGTGGTGATGGTGCTGATGGCCGACCAGGGCGGCGGACCGTTCTCCGAAGTCAGCGTGCAGGCCTTCGCCAAGACCGCGCAGTGCCTGGAACGCGCCCTCGCCACCTTCAGCAACCGCAGCGCCTGACCCTGCGCTACAATCGCCACCCTCTGTTCCGATCTGGAGTATCTGGATGACCGACTTTTCTGGCTTGCCCCTGGTGATCGAACCGGTGGACCTGCTGCCGCGCCTCGATTCGGCGGAACTGATCCTGGTCGACCTGACCAGCGTCAATCGCTACGGCAGCGGCCATATCCCCGGTGCCCGCTTCGTCGATCCCAAGCGCACGCAACTGGGCCAGCCACCGGCGCCGGGCCTGGCACCGGCCAAGGTCGAGCTGGAAAAGCTGTTCGGAGAACTGGGCCATCGCGCCGACGCCACCTATGTGGTCTATGACGACGAAGGTGGCGGCTGGGCCGGCCGCTTCATCTGGCTGCTGGATGTCATCGGTCACCGGCGCTACCACTACCTCAACGGCGGCGTGCAGGCCTGGCCGGCCAACAAGCTGAGCACCGATGTCCCGGCCAGCGCCGGCGGCCCGGTCAGCCTGGTGCTGCACGACGAGCCCACCGCCACCCGTGAATACCTGCAAAGCCGCCTCGGCGCCGCCGACCTGGCGATCTGGGACGCGCGCAGCCCTGGTGAATACCGGGGCGAGAAGGTCCTCGCGGCCAAGGGCGGACACATTCCCGGCGCGGTCAACTTCGAGTGGACCGCCGGCATGGACCTCAACGACAACCTGCGCATCCGCAAGGACATGCCACAGCTGCTCGAACAGCTGGGCATCAGCAAGGACAAGGAAGTGGTCACCCACTGCCAGACACACCACCGCTCGGGCTTCACCTACCTGGTGGCCAAGCACCTGGGCTACCCACGGGTCAAGGCCTACGCCGGCTCCTGGGGCGAATGGGGCAACCATCCGGACACGCCCGTCGAAGTTTAAGGAAACCCAATGAAATCCCGTTTGTTCATCATCAGCCAGTACCTGCTGCCGCACCACCTGCTCTCGCGCCTGGCCGGCTGCGTCGCCGAATGCCGCGTGCGCTGGTTCAAGAACGCCTTCACCACCTGGTTCGCCAAGCGCTACCAGGTGGACATGTCGCAGGCCCTGGTCGAAGACGTCACCGCCTACGAGCACTTCAACGACTTCTTCACCCGTGCCCTCAAGCCGGGTGCCCGCCCGCTCGATCCGACCCCGGGCGCGATCCTCTGCCCGGCCGACGGTGCCATCAGCCAGCTCGGCCCGATCGAGCACGGCCGCATCTTCCAGGCCAAGGGCCACAGCTTCAGTGCCCAGGAACTGCTCGGCGGCGATCCGGCCAATGCGGCGCCGTTCATGGGCGGCGAGTTCGCCACCGTGTACCTGTCGCCGAAGGACTACCACCGCGTGCACATGCCGCTGGCCGGTACCCTGCGCGAGATGATCTACGTGCCGGGGCGCCTGTTCTCGGTGAACCAGACCACCGCGGAAAACGTTCCCGAACTGTTCGCCCGCAACGAGCGCGTGGTCTGCCTGTTCGATACCGAGCGCGGTCCGATGGCCGTGGTGCTGGTGGGTGCGATGATCGTCGCCTCGATCGAGACGGTATGGGCCGGCCTGGTCACTCCGCCGAAACGCGAGCTGAAGACCTTCCGCTATGACGAAGCCTCCCGTGCGCCGATCCACCTGGAAAAAGGCGCGGAGCTGGGGCGCTTCAAGCTGGGTTCGACCGCCATCGTGCTGTTCGGCCCGCAGCAGGTGAAGTGGGCCCAGGAGCTGGGCGCCGGTTCCGCGGTCAGCATGGGCCAGGGCCTGGCACTGCCGGCAACCGCCGAACAGGCCTGATCCGGGAGACAGCTGCAAGCTTCAAGTAGCAAGCCATAAGAAGAAGCAGGGCCGATATGCGCCCTGCTTCTTCTTGCACCTTGCAGCCTAGGGCTTACCGCTCGAGGTGACTGCGGAAGCCGATCGGACCTTCGTTGTCATAGGTGTTGGTGCCATCCAGGCTCTTGCCGCCATCGTTCGACTTGACGCTCAGGGCGACGACGCTCTGATTGTCACGACCGCCAATGACCCATTCGCCACCCGGATGCCAGGGCGCGTCGTTGCCGCCCCACTGGTTCTGGACTTCGTAGCGGTTCTGCGCGACACGCTTGGCCTTGAAGCCGATCGGGCCTTCGCCCGAGTAGGTCATGTTGCCCTTGAAGGTCACACCGCCATCGCCGGAACGGATATCGATGGCTACCACGTGCTGATTGTCCCGCCCACCGAGTTTCCAGGTTCCACCCGGATGCCACGGTGCACTGTTACCACCCCATTGGTTCTGGACTGCGTACTTGTTGGTAGTCGCCATGAACTTCATCTCCTTGAAGTTGCTGGTGGAGGCCGGCCAGCTTCCAGGCCGGCCATGCGGCCCTCGGGACGGGCCGCACGCGGGCAAGACTAGACGCAGGGGAAAGATCGCCCGGGAATCAGGGACGAATGGTTAGAACCATTCGCTCTATCAGAGGTTTCCTTCGCGGTCGCGCATACCCAGGAGATAGAGCACGCCGTCGAGGCCGAGGGTGGAAATCGCCTGCTTGGCCGACTGGCGCACCAGCGGCTTGGCACGGAACGCCACGCCCAGGCCGGCGATACCGAGCATCGGCAAGTCGTTGGCACCGTCGCCCACAGCGATGGTCTGTTCCATCTGCAGGCCTTCCTTGCGCGCCAGCTCGGCCAGCAGGTCGGCCTTGCGCTGCGCATCGACGATCGGCTCGATGGCGACGCCGGTGCACTTGCCATCGACCACTTCCAGTTCGTTGGCGAACACGTAGTCGATGCCCAGCCTGGCCTGCAGCTGCTTGGCGAAGTAGGTGAAGCCGCCGGAGAGGATGGCAGTCTTGTAGCCCAGGCGCTTGAGCTCGGCGAACAGGGTCTCGGCGCCTTCGGTCAGGCGCAGCGAGGCACCGATCTCGTCCAGGACCTTGACGTCCAGGCCCTTGAGCAGCGCCAGGCGCTCCTTGAAGCTGGCGCGGAAGTCCAGCTCGCCGCGCATGGCGCGCTCGGTGATTTCCGAGACCTGCTCGCCGACGCCGGCGGCCTTGGCCAGTTCGTCGATCACTTCGGCCTCGATCAGGGTCGAGTCCATGTCGAACACCGCCAGGCGACGGTTGCGCCGGAACAGCGAATCCTGCTGGAAGGCGATATCGACGCTGAGCTCCTGGGCCACGCTGAGGAACTCGGCACGCAGCGCCTGCGGGTCGGCCGGCTCGCCGCGCACGGAGAACTCGATGCAGCCCTTGCTCTGCTCCATCGGAGTATCCAGCGCCACGCGGCCGGACAGGCGATCGATGTGGTCGATGTTCAGGCCGTACTTGGCGGTGATGGAACTGACCCGCTGCAACTGCTCGGCGGTGACCTTGCGGGTCAGCAGGGTGACGATGTGGCGTGGCTTGCCCTGGTTGGCCACCCAGTTGCGGTAGTCGTCCTCGGACACCGGGGTGAAACGCACCTGCTGGTTCAGCTCGTAGCCGGTGAACAGCAGGTCCTTGAGCACCGAGGAGCCCTGGTCGGTGCCAGGGATCTCGACGAGGATGCCGAAGGACAGGGTGTCGTGGATCACCGCCTGGCCAATATCGAGGATATTCACACCGCCACGGGCCAGGACGCCGGTAATGGCCGCGGTCAGGCCGGGACGGTCCTCACCGGTGATGTTGATCAAGACGATTTCGCGCAAGACGGGCTCCAGGACGTGCAAAAAATGCGCATTCTACCGCCTTTTGCAGACCATCGGGCGCAGTCGATACTTTGCCGTCCCGAGGCCGCTCGCTATACTGCGCAGCAATTTCTCCGTCATAAAGAGCCGCGCTCAGTGAACCGGCCCACGCCCGTCAAAACCGACAATTTCTTCCTGCTGATCTTTCATGCCCTGCGTCAGCGTCGCGTGCCACTGGCATTGCGCATCGCCTGCCACAACATCTTCCTGGTTGCCCTGGCGCTGGTGATCTACGCCTGCGTGATGGGTCTGCAGTTCAAGGAAGCCATGCATGAGCAGGCCGACGCCCTCGGGCAGAGCCTGACCACCCAGACCGCCACGTCCGCCACCGAGCTGCTGGTGTCCAACGACATCCTCAGTCTCAACGTGCTGCTCGGCAACCTGGTGAAGAACCCGCTGGTGGCCCACGCCGCCATCTACAGCGTGGACAACCGCATCCTCGCCGAAGCCGGCCAGCGGCCGAAGAACAGCCTGCTGGGCGAGGCCGAGGGCCTTTACCAGACCAGGATCACCTTCCAGGACGTCACCGCCGGGCAGTTGCGCATCAGCCTGGACATGAGCCAGTTCCAGCAGCCGATGACCATCAGCCTGCAGAGCATGGGCATCCTCGCCGGCATCCTGCTGGCCCTGGCGTTGACCATGAGCCTGCGCCTCGGCCGCTACATCTCCACCCCGCTGCTGCAACTGCGGGTGTGGCTGCGCGAGCTGGACGAGTACACCCCGGCCACCGAGCGCCAGGACGAGATTGGCGACCTCGCGCGCCAGCTGCACAGCCGCTTCGCCCCACCACCGAAGGAAGTCGAGCCGGAGCCGGAAATCGACGACGACTTCGTGGAAGACGCCGAGCCGTTCGAAGTGCGCGACCTGCGTGATCCGGACTTCGACGAGGCACCACCCGCCGTTGTGCGGCCGAAAGTACGCAGCATCGAAGCGGAAGAAGACGAGGACGACGACGCCTTCGCCGACCTCGGTGACGTCGCCTCGAGCGCCGCCCCCGCCGCCACCCGGCCGGCTGCGCCGCGCGAACCACAGAAAAGTGCCGTGCTCGCCGTGCAGTTGGGCTCCCAGGAGCAACTGCGCCGCCTGCCACGCGCACGCCTGACCGAATTGCTCGACCGCTACCGCGACTGCCTGGAGCAGGCGGCCTCGCTGTACGAAAGCGAAGTGGAGACGCTCAACGACGGCAGCACCCTGCTGCTGTTCCATAGCCAGGACAGTGGCGAGGACTACCTGACCAACGCCATCTGCTGCGGCGAACTGCTGCGGGCGCTGGGCCACGCGCTGCAGGTGGAAGTGGCGGACAGCGGCATCACCCTGCAACTGCAACTGGGCCTGGCCCTGGGCGAGGACCTGCAGGGCCTGAGCCAGATCGACCTGCTGCTGACCGAGAAGGCCCAGGACGCCCTGGCGCTGTCGCAGCACAGCCGCAACCTGCTGCTGGTGGAACGCCGGATCGGTGATGACGCGCTGATTCGCCAACGCGCACGGATCCGCCCGATCGCCAGCCCCGAAGGCGCGTGCTGCGTGGAGCGGTTGATGGAGCCATATCCGTCAATGCTGGAGCGGCAACTGGCGCGGATGCATGAGCTGAAGAACTGATATCCATGGTGCTGCCGATGGCCTCATCGCTGCATAGGTATCTACACATCTCGATGAGGTTCAACATGAACCTTGTGGGAGCGGATTCATCCGCGATTGGGCGCGAAGCGGCCATAAAACCTGTGCCCTCGGTGTGTCAGGCAGACTTGGGACTCAGGTTTTACGACGGCTTCGCCGCCGATCGTGGCGGTCCGGCGCTCCGGTAAATCCACTCCCACAGGTATACGGCGTTCTGTCGTTCCGTGGTTGATCTGAAGATGTGTAGATGCCCATGCCCATCGCTGGCAAGCCAGCGATGGGCCAGTTTCCAGCCGCCAATGAAAAAGCCCGCATCGCTGCGGGCTTTTTCATGCCTGTTCGACTCAGAAGCGGAACACTTCCATGTCGGTGCGGATCGGCGAGGCGATCGGGATCTTCGGCTTCTCCGGCTCCTTGCGCACCTGCACCGGTGCCGCCGGTTTCTTCGCCGGGGCTTCCTCGGCGATCGCCGGCTGGTTGGCCAGCGGCTTGACCGCGGTACTCAGTTGCTCGGCAAGACGCTGCAGCAACTGGCCCTGGGCCTGTACCTGCGCCGCCGAGGTGCCGCTGTGCGGTTGTTCAAGGTGAACGATACGGTTGTCGCGTACCTGGCCACGGCGGTCCAGAAGACGCCATTGCGCGTCGAGAATCGCCGGCTGGTTCGCTCCGGAATCCAGGCGGGTGATCGACAGCAGCACCTGCACATCCGGATTGAAACCGGTGCTGGCCGGGGCCAGGACCACGCGCTGGCTGTCCAGGCGCCAGGCCAGCTGGCGCACCAGCAGTTGATCGATATCGGCGGACAGGCTGCCCGCCCAGCGACCGTCGGTCGAGGCGGTCAGGCTACCGTCGGTCTGGCGCTGCAGCAGGGTTTCGCGTTGCAGGTAGTCGGCGACCGACACCGGCCCCAGCACCACCGCCATGCCGGCGCTCTGCTTCGGCTGGCCCGGCGCGCCGCTGTCGAGCTGATAGAGCGCGACCGGCTGGTGCATGCTGCACCCCGCCAGGCCGAGTACGCCCGTCAGCAGTAGAACAAATGGAAGGCGCAGAAAAGTCATCATCCCATCCAGGCGGCCACCACACGGCACCGCAGTGATACTCATGAATTCAGTCGGGCACCCAGCCACGCTGGCGCCGCAGGGGGCTTATCATCCGCGAAAATCCGCTCTGACTCCAGCATTTACGCCCGGAACGTGTAGGAAAATACCGTTTCCGGGCGTGTAAAACAGCTACTCCGGACTGTCGACCAACAACGCGTCGACCCGCTGGAAGCCCCGCGGCAGCTTGTTGCCACGACGCCCACGCTCGCCCTTGTAGTGCTCCAGGTCCTCGCCCTTGAGCGATAGGGTACGCTTGCCGGCCTGCAATACAAGGGTCGCCCCGTCGGAGAGCACGGCCATATCCGTGACATATTCCTCACGGCTGGCAACCCGATCGCCGGGGATACCGATGATCTTGTTGCCCTTGCCTTTGCCCAGTTGTGGCAGGTCGCTGATCTTGAACACCAGCAGGCGACCTTCGGTGGTCACCGCCGCCAGCCAGTTCAGCTCGCGATCGGCCACCGGCCGCGGCGCCAGCACCTTCGCGCCGTTGGGCAGGCTGAGCAGGGCCTTGCCGGCCTTGTTCTTGGCCTGCAGGTCTTCACCCTTGACCACGAAGCCGTAGCCCGCATCGGAGGCGATGACGTACAGCGCCTCGTCGTCCGGCAGCAGCACGCATTCGAAGGACGCCCCCGGCGGCGGCGTCAGACGACCGGTCAGCGGCTCGCCCTGGCCCCGCGCCGACGGCAGGGTGTGGGCCGCCACCGAATAACTGCGCCCGGTGGAGTCGATGAACACGGCGAACTGGTTGGAACGCCCTGCCGCCGCCACCTTGAAGCCATCGCCGGCCTTGTAGGACAGGCCGGTGGCATCGATGTCATGGCCCTTGGCGCAACGCACCCAGCCTTTCTCCGAAAGCACCACGGTGACCGGCTCGGTCGGCATCAGCTCGTTTTCCGACAGGGCCTTGGCCTCGGCACGCGCGACGATCGGCGAGCGCCGGTCGTCGCCGTAGGTTTCCGCGTCCTTGATCAGTTCGGTACGCACCAGCTTGCGCAGCTTGGTGTCGCTGCCGAGCAGGCCCTGCAGCTTGGCCTGCTCCTTCAGCAGTTCTTCCTGCTCGCCGCGGATCTTCATCTCTTCCAGGCGTGCCAACTGGCGCAACCGGGTCTCGAGGATGTAGTCGGCCTGGATCTCGGTCAGGTCGAAGCGGGCGATCAGCGCCTGCTTGGGCTGGTCCTCGGTACGGATGATGTGGATCACCTCGTCCAGGTTGAGGAACGCCACCAGCAAGCCGTCCAGCAGGTGCAGGCGTCGCTCGACCTTGTCGAGACGGAACTTCAGGCGGCGACGCACGGTGGCGATGCGGAATTCCAGCCACTCCAGCAACAGCGCGCGCAGGTTCTTCAGTTGCGGCCGGCCATCGAGGCCGATGATGTTGACGTTGACCCGGTAGCTCGACTCCAGGTCGGTGGTGGCGAACAGGTGCTGCATCAGTTCGTCCAGGTCGACCCGGTTGGAGCGGGCGATGATGACGATGCGGCACGGGTTCTCGTGGTCGGACTCGTCACGCAGGTCGGCGACCATCGGCAGCTTCTTGGCCTGCATCTGCGCGGCGATCTGCTCCAGCACCTTGGCCCCGGAGACCTGGTGCGGCAACGCGGTGACGACGATATCGCCGTCCTCGATGCGATAGACGGCACGCATGCGGATCGAGCCGCGGCCACTTTCGTAGATTTTCAGCAGCTCGGCACGCGGCGTGATGATTTCCGCTTCGGTCGGGTAGTCAGGCCCCTGGATGTGCTCGCAGAGCTGTTCCACCGTGGCTTTCGGCTCGTCCAGCAGGCGCACGCAGGCACTGGCGACTTCGCGCAGGTTGTGCGGCGGTACGTCGGTGGCCATGCCCACGGCGATGCCGGTGGTGCCGTTGAGCAGGATGTTCGGCAGGCGCGCCGGAAGCACGGCGGGCTCCTCCAGGGTGCCGTCGAAGTTCGGCACCCAGTCCGCGGTGCCCTGGCCCAGTTCGCTGAGCAGCACCTCGGAGTAGCGCGACAGGCGCGCCTCGGTGTAACGCATGGCGGCGAAGGACTTCGGATCGTCCGGCGCACCCCAGTTGCCCTGGCCATCGACCAGGGTGTAGCGGTAGCTGAACGGCTGCGCCATCAGCACCATGGCCTCGTAGCAGGCCGAATCGCCGTGGGGGTGGAACTTGCCGAGCACGTCACCGACGGTACGCGCCGATTTCTTGTGCTTGGAGTCGGCATCCAGGCCCAGTTCGCTCATGGCATAGACGATGCGTCGCTGCACCGGCTTCAGGCCGTCGCCGACGTGCGGCAGGGCCCGGTCCATGATCACGTACATGGAGTAGTTGAGGTAGGCCTGTTCGGTGAAGTCGGCCAGTGACCGGCGCTCTACGCCATCGAGGCTCAGATCAAGGGAGTCGCTCATGCGGGCCTCATCAGTTCAAGGTCTGGCGCAGCAGCATGGTGCCGCCGCGCTGAGTGAATTCAAGTCGTTGCAGGGCACTCATGCCCAGCAGTACCTGGTCGCCGTCCAGTCCGGGGACCACCAGGGCGCGAACGTCGCGCAGCAGGATATCGCCCAATTGCACGCTGTCCAGACGGGTGCGGTAACCCTCGGTGCGGCCATTGGCGGTGCTCAGGGTGACCGGGGCGCCGCGTTCCAGGCCGAAATCACGGGCCAGGGACTCGGGAATCGCCACGTCGGTGGCACCGGTGTCGAGCATGAAATGCACGGCCTGGCCGTTGATCAGGCCATCGGCGACGAAATGCCCCTGGCCATTGCTGGCCAGGCGCACCTCGACGAAACCGTCGCCATGTTGCGAGGTGAGCTGGCGATTGGGGTTGGCCTGCTTGTCCTCCCACGCGCCGAAGAAGCGCGTGGCCAGGAACAGCCCGGCGGCCCAGGCCAACACCATGAACACCCGCCCGATACGCTGGCCCGGGGTCTGGCTCATTTCTTCGCGCTCCAGCCGCCTTTCGGCGCGGCGAAACGCCAGACGATCGGCCGGTCCTCGCCGTCGGCACGGGTGCCGCCGTTGTTGTCGAGGCCGATCCAGGCGCCTTCGGCGTCGATCACCAGCGCTTCGGCCAGGCCATAGGGCTGGCTGTAGCGCCGCGAGTCGACCAGCGCCTCGGCGGCGAACGACCAGCAACGTTCGACCTGGCCGCTCTGCGCGTCGCGCCGGCAGATGCGGTAGGCGTTGCGCTCGAGGGTGAACAGCTTGCCCTCGAACAGCGCCAGGTCGGCGAAGTCACGGGACACGTCGCGGGCATTGGGAAACTGCTCCGGCTGCATCTCGGTGCCCGCTTCGCTGAGCAGCACGCAGGCCTCGCCACAGGTCCAGGTGCTCTGCTTGCGGTTGACCAGCAGCAGGCCGCGGCGCTCGCGCTCGGCCGCCAGCCACAGGCGATCTCCCGCCGGACTGACGGCAATCCCTTCGAACAGCGCATTGAAGTGCAGGAGCATGCCGCTGGCCCGGGCCTGGCGGATCATGCTCGGGTCGATGCGCAGCCAGTTCGGCTCGCCTTCCACCGGCACCTGCAGCACGGCGGCATGGGCTTCGCTGACGATGTACTGGTTGCCGGCGGCGTCGCAGCTCAAGCCCTCGAAGTCGAGGTCGCCGCCACGCACCAGGGACGCCGCCCATTGCCGCGAGCGCAGGCCCATCGGCAAGCCGGTGTCCGGCACCGTGGGCACCGCCAGCGGCACACCCTGCGCCTGCCAGACGTGGCTGCTGGTGTCGAGCTTGTAGAGCAGATCGTCGTCGCGGTCGGAAAGGGTCCACAGCGCACCGTTGCACAGCGCCAGACCGGACAGGTTGCCGCCGCGCATGCCGTCCACCGGGTGCTCGGCGAGCATCTGCAGCTCAGGCCACGGCTCGGCCACGGCCGGCACCGCGAGCAGCGCCAGCAGGGCCGTCAACAGGCCACGGATCAAGCCATGACCTCGGCCAGGTTGCCGTTGCTTTCCAGCCAGCTCTTGCGGTCGCCCGCACGCTTCTTGGCCAGCAGCATGTCCATGATTTCCCGGGTCTGCTCGAAATCGTCCAGGGTCAGCTGGACCAGGCGCCGGGTGTTCGGGTCCATGGTGGTTTCGCGCAGTTGCGGCGGGTTCATCTCGCCGAGACCCTTGAATCGGGTGACCTGCGGCTTGCCGCGCTTCTTCTCGGCCACCAGGCGGTCGAGGATGCCATCGCGCTCGGCTTCGTCGAGGGCGTAGTAGATTTCCTTGCCCAGGTCGATGCGGTACAGCGGCGGCATCGCCACGTAGACGTGGCCGGCTTCCACCAGCGGACGGAAATGCTGGACGAACAGGGCACAGAGCAAGGTGGCGATGTGCAGGCCGTCGGAGTCGGCGTCGGCGAGGATGCAGATCTTGCCGTAGCGCAACTGGCTGAGGTCGGTGGCGCCGGGATCGACGCCGATGGCCACGGCGATGTTGTGCACTTCCTGGCTGGCGAGGACTTCGCCGCCGTCCACTTCCCAGGTGTTGAGGATCTTCCCGCGCAGCGGCAGGATCGCCTGGAACTCCTTGTCCCGGGCCTGCTTGGCGGAACCGCCGGCGGAATCACCCTCGACCAGGAACAGCTCGGCGCGCATCGGGTCCTGGCCCGCGCAGTCGGCCAGCTTGCCGGGCAGCGCCGGCCCCTGGGTGACGCGCTTGCGCTCGACCTTCTTGCTCGCCTTCAGGCGCCGGCCGGCGTTGCTGATGGCCAGCTCGGCCAGTTGCATGCCCATTTCCGGGTGGGCGTTGAGCCACAGGCTGAAGGCGTCCTTGACCACCCCGGAGACGAAGGCCGCGGCCTCGCGAGAGGACAGGCGTTCCTTGGTCTGCCCGGAGAACTGCGGTTCCTGCATCTTCATCGAGAGGACGAAGCTGATGCGCTCCCAGACGTCTTCCGGGGCCAGCTTGACCCCGCGCGGCAGCAGGTTGCGGAACTCGCAGAACTCGCGCATCGCGTCCAGCAGGCCCTGGCGCAGGCCGTTGACGTGGGTACCGCCCTGGGCGGTGGGGATCAGGTTGACGTAGCTCTCCTGCACCGCGTCGCCGCCTTCCGGCAGCCACAGCAGGGCCCAGTCCACGGCCTCCTTGTTGCCGGCCAGGCTGCCGCAGAACGGCTCGTCCGGCAGGCGCAGGTACTCGCTGACGGAGTCGACCAGGTAGGAACGCAGGCCGTCCTCGTAATGCCACTCGACCTTCTCGCCGGTGCTCTTGTCCTCGAAGGTCACCGACAGGCCCGGGCACAGCACGGCCTTGGCCTTGAGCACGTGCTTGAGGCGGCTGACGGAGAATTTCGCCGAGTCGAAGTATTTCGGGTCCGGCGCAAAGTACACGCTGGTCCCGGTGTTGCGCTTGCCGACGCTGCCGATGATTTCCAGCTCGCTGGCCTTGAAGCCGTCGGCGAAGGTCATCTGGTACTCGTTGCCATCGCGCTTGACCCGCACCCGGACCTGGGTCGACAAGGCGTTGACCACCGAGATGCCGACGCCGTGCAGGCCACCGGAGAACTGGTAGTTCTTGTTGGAGAACTTGCCGCCGGCGTGCAGCTTGGTGAGGATCAGCTCGACCCCGGACACACCCTCTTCCGGGTGGATGTCCACCGGCATGCCGCGACCGTCGTCGCAGACTTCCAGGGAGTGGTCGGCGTGCAGGATCACCTGCACCGAACGGGCGTGACCGGCCAGGGCCTCGTCGACGCTGTTGTCGATGACTTCCTGCGCCAGATGGTTGGGGCGGCTGGTGTCGGTGTACATGCCCGGACGCTTGCGTACCGGGTCAAGGCCCGAGAGGACTTCGATGGCGTCTGCGTTATAGGCGCTAGCGCTGGGATTGGCCATGGGTTCTCTTCGTCATTCGTGGGTGAAAACAAGCAATCAAAATACAGAAAAATCGAGGCTTTGATACGTCTGTGCGTCAATCCCTGCGAAGGCCAGCAAGGCCGGCAGGTGCAGGGCGAAGCCCTGGAAGCTGTGATCGCCACCGGCTTCGATGCGCAGGGCGCAGGCCCGGTAGAAGCGCTCGGCGCGGCGGTAATCCAGGGTTTCGTCGCCAGTCTGCAGCCACACCTGGTAGCGCGCCGCATCGACCGGTGCCGCTGCTTCCAGTTCGGCCAGGGCGGTGACGTGGTCGTGGGTCAGTTCCCAGGTTTCACCGGTGTAGTGGTTGGTCTGGGTGCCCAGGTAGCCGTCGAACAGCTGGTGCGGATTGACCGCCGGGTTGATCAGCAGCGCCTTGAGCCCGTGGCGTTCGGCCAGGTGAGTCGCATAGTAGCCGCCGAGCGAACTGCCGACCAGCAAGGGCCGCCCCAGCTCGGCGATATCGGCCTCCAGCTGGGCCATGGCCTGGCGCGGGTGATGATGCAGGGCCGGGACGCGCAGTTGATCGGCCAGGCCGATGCGCGCCATGACCGCCTGCAGCTGGCTGGCCTTCATCGAGCTGGGCGCGCTGTTCAAACCATGGATGTAAAGGATCGAGCCCGACATATCGCCCCCGGATGTCCGTGAACCGCCCCATGAAGAAGCGGGCGCAAAAGCGCGCAGTTTAGCCTGATAACCGGGAAATGCTTCAGCTTTAGAGTTTGCCTGATGCTTCAGTAGCCGTTTCCGTAGTCCACGGTGAAGGCGAAATCGCTCAGGCGCGAGACGCCGGTTTCCAGGCGCCCGTCGTCGTGCAGCGCCAGCCAGCGATAGCCGGGCGGCCGCTGGTCGTCGACCTTGAAGTCTTCGCTGCGCGGGGCGAACTGGATGCAGGTCGAGGGCGACGCCAGCAGGCGCCGGCCATCCAGTTGCTGGTCCCACTCCTGGTGGATATGGCCCCAGAGCAGGGTCCGGGCCTGTGGATAAGGCTTGAGGGTCTCGAACAGCGCCTCGGGATTGCGCAGGCCGATGGGCGCCATCCAGGCACAGTCGATGGACACCGGCTGGTGGTGGAAGCACACCAGGCAATGCCGTCCTTCGGCACTGCTCAGGGCCTGGTCGAGCAATTGCAGCTGGTCGCGCTCCAGACGCCCCGGGACGCTGCCGGGAATCGCCGAATTGAGCATGATCACCCGCCAGTTGCCGATATCGGTGACCGGCTCCAGCAGGTCGCTGCCCGCCGCGACCCGCTCCATCGGCAGCGGCTCGTCATGGTTGCCGGCCAGCCAGCGGGCCGGCGCGCCGATCACCGCGGTCATCTCGCGAAAATGCTGGTAGGACGCTTCGGTGCCATCCTGGGAAAGGTCGCCAGTGGCCAGTACCAGGTCGATCCGTGGCTGCTCGGCGAGCACCAGGTCGATCACCCGCTGCAGGCTGTCACGGGTATTCATGCCCAGCAGCGAACCCTCGCCATCGGCGAACAGATGACTGTCTGAAAGCTGCACCAGACGAACCGGGGCACTGGATGAGGGGGTTGCTTGCGGCAAGGGGCCGTCTCCTTGTGGGAATCCTCGACGATTATGGTGGGGAAGAATCGGAGGATCAAACCGGCACCACGACCGCCGTCACATTTCAGCGAACCACTTCCATTTCGTGACCGCAGGCCAGGCAGTGGCTGAGCCACTCGCCGAGGAACAGATTGAGCTGGGCTTTCTCGTCCGGCTGGTGCATCGCCGCGTTGGGATAGGGGTAGATGCTGCGCAGGCGGCGGGCATGTTCGGCGCTGACCACCTCGGCCATGCGCGCGTCGTGATAGACCTGCACTTCCAGTTGCGGCACCGGCAGCCACGGCAGGCTGTGCTCCTGGCGCACGCGCAGGGTGGTGGTGTACGGACAGGCCAGCACCACCTCCAGGGCCAGCACGCCGAGCATCTGGTCGCCCTGGGTCATGCCGATGCGCCGCGAACTGGTGGTGCTGCGCATGTCCGGCAGCAGGCGCATCAGGCGCGCATAGTTGGCCTCGCAGGCAGCCTGCAAGCCGACCAGATCGACCCGATAACGCTCGCGTACAAGATTCACGACCACAGCCCCCTGACTTCATCGCGGTTCAAGGCCAGCCATTGCAGGGCGATGATCGACGCCGCATTGGCTATCTGCCCGTCGCGCACGGCCTGCAGGGCATCTTCGAATGCCCAGACCCGCACGCGGATGTCTTCGCCCTCTTCTTCCAGGCCATGCAGCCCGCCAGCCCCCTCGCTGCTGCAACGACCGAGGTACAGATGGACCAACTCGTCGCTGCCGCCGGGAGACGGGAAATACCGGGTCATCGGCCACAGCGCGGAGAAGGTCAGTCCAGCTTCCTCCTGCGCCTCGCGGTGCGCAACTTCCTCCGGTCGCTCGTCCTTGTCGATCAGACCGGCGACCAGTTCCACCAGCCACGGGTTGGCCACCTTGTCGAGGGCGCCGACGCGGAACTGCTCGATCAGCACCACCTCGTCGCGCTGCGGATCGTAGGGCAGGACGCACACGGCGTCGTGGCGGACGAACAGCTCGCGGCTGATCTCGCGGCCCATGCCACCGGCGAACAGTTCGTGACGCAGGTGCACCCGGTCGAGCCGGTAGAAACCCTGGAAGCAGTTCTCGCGGCGGACGATGTCGACGGCGGTGGGAACGGTGTTCAACTTGTCTGTCATGGAAATCCTCGATACCTCAAGTGCAGCTTCGCGCAATCCTAACCCGCGTACCCTCGGCTTTCACCCTCTTTAAAGTCAACCCGAGGGCTGCGAGGATAGGCACCGCCCGTCTATTCAAGCGTAGTGGCGAACCGAAGGCCGTGCCGACGGTCCAAGGCCGATCACCGTTGTTCCAGAAGGATCATCATGACACTTGTCAAACTGACTACCGTGGCCGTCCTGGCCCTTGTCCTGGGGGCCTGCCAGAGCGTCTTCCAGCCCAATCTGCGCAAGCCGCTGGAGGTCAAGCGCGAGGCCTGGGAGCACATCAAGCCCGGTTGCAGCGCCAGCGACTGCCCGCTGGTGAACATCGACACCCTGCACTTCCCGGCCCAGCCGCAGCTCGATGCCATCGTCGAACGCGGCCTGCTGCAACTGACCCGCGACAGCGAAGGCGCGCCGCTGCCGGCGTCGCTCAAGGCGTATGAGGAGAGCTTCCTGCGCGGATCCGAAAGCCGCCACAGCAGCTATCTGCAGGCCAAGGTACGCGAGCAGCATGACGGACTGGTGATCATCGAGCTGTCCAGTTACCTGGACACCGGCGGCGCCCACGGCATGCCGGGACGCGCGTTCATCAACTGGTCGCGCCAGCAGGAGAAGGTCCTGACCCTGCAGGACATGCTGGTGCCGGGTCAGGAAGACACCTTCTGGAAGACCGTGGAGGAGGCCCACCGCGGCTGGCAGGTCGCCAACAACCTGGATCAGGACAAGGCGTTCGTGAAGAACTGGCCGTTCCAGAAGACCCGCAACATCGCCCTGACCTACGGCGCGGTGGTGCTCAAGTACGACGTGTACGCCATCGCCCCTTACGCCATGGGCCACGTCGAGCTGAAGATCCCCTACCCGCGCCTGAACGGCGTGATCAGGCCGGAACTGTTTCCCGGCCGCGGCTGAAGCCGAGCACCGCGTGCAGCAGCCCTGCCAGCAGCAATGCCGGCAGGGTCGCGCCGACGTCCGGGGCGTAGTTGGCCAGCAGGTGATAGGTCGCCACGCCGCCGGCCCAGGCCAGCACCGCGCCGACGTGCAGTGAACCGACCCGCGCCGGCAGGCGACGCCCGCGCAGCACGAAGTGGTCCACCAGCACCACGCCGAACAGCGGTGCGAACACCGAGCCGATCAACAGCAGGAAGTTCTGGTACTGCGCCAGCGGCGCGAAGCAGGCGATCAGGGTGCAGACGATGCCGATCGCCAGCGCCAGGTGCTCCACCTTCAGACGCAGCAGCAGGCCGCTGGACACCGCCGCCGAGTGGATGTCGGCGAAGGCGTTTTCCGATTCGTCGAGCAGGATCAGCAGCAGCGGGATCCCCAGGCCGGCACCCGCCAGCGCCAGCAGCAGCGCATTGACTTCGCCACTCGGGGCGAACGCCAGGGTGTAGGCCACGCCCAGGCTCATCAGCCAGAAGTTGCCGATGAAGAAGCCCAGCGCGGTACCACCGAACACGCGGCTGGCACGCTTGCCGAAACGCGAGTAGTCGGCGATCAACGGCAGCCACGACAGCGGCATGGCGATGGCGATGTCGAAGCCCACCGCCAGCGACATCGAGCCATCCCCGGCACGTGCCCACAGCGCGGCCAGGTCGGCCTTGGCGAAGAGGTTCCAGGTCAGCCACAGGCAGGCGCCGAGCAGCAGCCAGATGCCCCATTTGCGCAGGATGCGCCGGACGAAGGCGAGCGGGCCGCTGACCGCCAGCAGGGTGGCCAGGCCGCCGAAGAACAGGGTCCACAGCAGCGGGCTGTTCCATGCGCTGTGTTCACCGAACGACTGCGCGCCGAGCAGGCTGGCGGCGTCGCGCATGACGATGATCTCGAACGAGCCCCAGCCGATCAGTTGCAGCAGGTTCAGGACTGCCGGCAACGCCGCGCCGTGCTTGCCCAGGCTCAGGCGCAGGGCGGCCATGGCGGACAGGCCGGTATCGCTGCCGATCACGCCGGCCGCCGCCAGCAGCAACACCCCGACCAGGGTACCCATGGCGATCGCCAGGATCGACCCGGCCAGGCCCAGGCCCGGCGCGAGCAAGGCGCCGGTCTGCAGGACCATCAGGCCGATGCCGAGGGAGAACCACAGGGAGAACAGGTCACGGGCGCCGAAAATGCGCTGGTGACCGGGGACCGGGGAATCGGGGGAGTAGTTGCTGGGTAGGGACACGACAGTGGTCTCGGCAGGTGTTTTTGTTGAATTCGAGGATTGTGGGGCCGCAGAGCGGTCCCAAAACCAGGCGACGCGGTGCACCGGAAGCACACCGCGTCGCAGACCTCAGACTTTCTTGTACAACTGGCTGCCTTCCTGGCGGAACCGCTCGGCCTGCTCGCGCATGCCGTCCTCGACCGCCACGTCCACCACGTCGATGCGCTGGTTGGCGGCGTATTCACGCACTTCCTGGGTGATCTTCATCGAGCAGAACTTCGGCCCGCACATGGAGCAGAAGTGCGCGACCTTGGCCGAGTCCTTCGGCAGGGTCTCGTCATGGAACGAACGGGCGGTGTCCGGATCCAGGCCGAGGTTGAACTGGTCTTCCCAGCGGAACTCGAAGCGCGCCTTGCTCAAGGCGTTGTCGCGGATCTGCGCGCCCGGGTGCCCTTTCGCCAGGTCGGCGGCATGGGCGGCGATCTTGTAGGTGATGATCCCGGTCTTGACGTCGTCCTTGTTCGGCAGGCCCAGGTGCTCCTTCGGCGTGACGTAGCAGAGCATGGCGCAACCGAACCAGCCGATCATCGCCGCACCGATGCCCGAGGTGATGTGGTCGTAGCCCGGGGCGATGTCGGTGGTCAGC
>Ga0206117_100273_pt1 | contig 70278 bp, 59 predicted proteins | sample 3A5Ametagenome_FD_177997 | JGI IMG/M metagenome (GOLD analysis project Ga0206117, IMG submission 177997) | Enriched microbial communities from leaf-cutter ant dump, University of Wisconsin, Madison, United States - 3A5A | ecosystem: Environmental > Terrestrial > Nest > Insects nest > Nest dump... | reverse complement strand
TTATCTCGTCAACCCCCTGCGCTTTTCTTTATTACCCCGAAAACCGCAGAACGCCTTCCTTCTCACGCCCTCCAGCCCCGCCGCCGTTTCACCGCAGCGCTGAAGAGGGGCGCATTATAGACACCACGGAAAAATCGTCAACCGAATACCCGAAGAATTTTTACGCGACCCAAAAATGCTTCTTCTAGAGCACCTGGTAGACGCGGAGATCAAACCCCTCTCCACTCATGGAGATATCCAAAGGCTTGAGCTTCTGGATTGCACCTTCGGAAGTAATGAACAGCGGACTGTCTGCCTGCAATGCACCAGCAGTAGCAATCACCCGCACCGCCTCCCCTCTTAATAAGGGATCGCAGAGAAACACCCGCACCGGCGCCCTGCCATCGTCGGCGCTGGCGAAGATGGGGCGCTGGGAAATCGTCTCCACGCCGATTTCGGTTTCGCCTTCACCGCGGCGCACTCTCCGGACGATGCCCAAGTGCCAACTATCTCCATCCTGAGGACGCACAGCAAGGAAGCTACCGAGCTCAGGAGCACGAACGCTGGGCTCATCAATGGCGGCACCAACTCCTCCGCGACTCAGATCCTTGATCACCCACACCTCAGGTTCGATATCCGGAGCATCTGTGTCGAAAACCCTCACAACCGCATCGAACCCGGAAACGACCAATAGATGGGCAGCCACGGAGTGGCGACGGAAGCGCCGCAGCGGAGGAGACGGTGACCAGTGACGCTGCAGATGGACAACCGCCGCCAGCCAAGTCAGCGGAGCAAAGCTTCCATCATCCAGACCTGGTGGCAGCACACCCTGGCGCAACTGCTCGGCTAGCTCCGTCAATAACTCAAGCGCCGCGGCGGAGGAAAAGAACCAACCCTGTGCAGAGCCAGGGCGCGTAGAACGTCTGGGCAGAGGGGCATTCAGTGGGTCAATGACATAGCAGACGCAGGGCAGCGGCTCTCTGACCAGTACAAGGAAAGGCAGCGCTATCGTCACCAGCCGGTCTACCGCCAGAAACACCGGCAAGGACAACTGCTCCAGCGCCGCCGCATGGAAGCCCAGGGAGCGCAGGTACTCCTGGCGGACGCCTTCATCGTGACCGACGACCATACCGACACTATCGGTCAGCGTCGCAGCGAACAGGGCGCCGACTTCGCTCCAGACGACCTCGTCCGGGATGTGGCGCGCGTGACCGTGCCACTTGATCCTCTCGGTACCGACCACCGAGTAGCGGGCAACGAATGCCGGATCGCCTTCGAAGCCCGGGCTTTGGGCCAACAAGCGATACGCGTCGAACAAGACCACATAAGCACTGCGCACACCTTCAACCCGCTCGATCACGGGAAGCTCGGCTTCATCCGGTGCCGACAGAACCTGACTGACAGCCCGGCGCAGTTCATCGTCCAGTGCGTAGAGATGCTGAACATCCCGGCTGCTCGGCGCACTAGGAAACTGGAGTGCCTTCAGATCTTCGCTGAGCACCAGCAGGCGCTCAAGCGCGTCACCTGAACGCTGCCCATGAGTCAGGGTGAAATCGAAGGCGCTGCCTCGGCCATTACCTGCCACATTTGCGTCTTTCACCGCACTCTCCAATCCCAGCTGCAGCGCATGGGCCGCCACGGTGCCGGCCCTCTTCATCGTGGGAGAGTAGCACATGGTTCTCGCATACAGAGGCGCTCCCGGAGGGGCGGTCGGCCTGGAGCAAGGGAGCAGAGGTAGAATCATCGTTTTGGTCGGGCGACGCGATGAAGCAATACCTTGAATTGATGTGCCATGTGCTGGAGCACGGCGATCGCAAGACCGATAGAACCGGCACTGGCACGCTATCGGTCTTTGGCTGGCAAATGCGCTTCCGGCTGGAAGACGGCTTTCCCCTGCTCACGACGAAGAAGCTGCACACCCGCTCCATCGTTTATGAGCTGCTGTGGTTTCTCCGTGGCGACACCAACATCCGCTATCTGAAGGATAACGGCGTCTCCATCTGGGACGAGTGGGCGGACGAGAACGGCGACCTGGGCCCGGTCTATGGCAAGCAGTGGCGCCGCTGGGAGACCAATGATGGCCGCAGCATCGACCAGATTTCCCGCCTGATCGAAGGCATCAAGCGCAGCCCGGATTCACGCCGCCATATCGTCTCAGCCTGGAATCCGGGCGAGGTTGACGGCATGGCCCTGCCGCCTTGCCATGCGCTGTTCCAGTTCTATGTGGCCAATGGCCGGCTGTCCTGCCAGTTGTATCAGCGTAGCGCCGACATTTTCCTCGGCGTGCCTTTCAACATCGCCTCCTACGCGCTGTTCACCCATATGGTTGCGCAGGCCTGCGATCTCGCTCCCGGCGATTTCGTCTGGACCGGCGGCGATTGCCACCTCTATCTCAACCACCTGGACCAGGCCCGGGAGCAATTGAGCCGGGAGCCACGCCCCCTGCCGACGCTGCGCATCGCAACCGACAACAAGGACATCTTCGCCTTCGGCTACGAGGATTTCGTGCTCGAAGGCTACGACCCTCACCCCCACATCAAGGCACCGGTGGCGGTATGACGAGAGAGACGGAAATCGTGCTGCTGGCCGCCGTTGCCCGCAACGGCGTCATCGGCCGCGACAACACCCTGCCCTGGCGGCTGAAGACGGATCTGGCACGCTTCAAGGCCAGAACGCTGGGTCATCCCATCCTGATGGGACGCAAGACCTGGGAGTCCCTGGGTCGTCCGCTGCCCGGCCGGCGTAACCTGGTTGTCACCCGCGACACCGGTTACCAGGCACAAGGCGCCGAGCTTTTCCCCAGCCCGGAGGCAGCCATTGCCGCCGTACCTGGCGACCAGACCCTGTTCGTGATCGGCGGTGCCCAGCTCTACCTTCAGTTGCTGAACCACGCTCATCGCCTGATCCTCACCGAGGTTCATGCGAACGTCGACGGCGATGCTCATTTTCCCGCCCTGGATCGCTCCACCTATATCGAGACCGCCCGCGAGCACATTGCCGCCGATGCGGACAACGAGTTCGCCTTCGACATCGTGGAATATCAGCGCAGAAGCTGAGAGAGACCTGCCAGCAGCACGCTACCGGCCATAGCGCCAGCGCAGAACGACGAAGGGCCGCTAATGCGGCCCTTTTCTTTTGGCAGATGCCCGAACCTCAGTCCGCGCGCACGCAATCGACCGCGTAGCGTCCGTCCTCGCCCTTCACCAGACCGTGGATGTCGGTTTCGAAGCCGGGGAAGCGGGCATTGAAATCACGCGCAAACCGCAGGTAGCGGACGATGGTCGGGTTGAAGCGCTCGCCCGGGATCAGCAGCGGGATGCCTGGCGGATACGGCGTGACCAGCATCGCGGTGACCCGGCCCTCGAGCTCGTCGATGAACACCCGTTCGATCTCGCGGTGCGCCATCTTGGCGAAGGCGTCAGCCGGTTTCATCGCCGGCACCATGTCCGACAGGTACATCTCGGTGGTGAGCCGCGCCACGTCGTGTGCCTTGTAGAAGCTGTGGATCTGGGCGCAGAGATCCTTCAGGCCGACCTTTTCATAGCGCGGATGCTTGGCGATGAAATCCGGCATCACCCGCCACAACGGCTGGTTGCGGTCGTAGTCGTCCTTGAACTGCTGCAGCTCGGTCACCAGGGTGTTCCAGCGGCCCTTGGTGATGCCGATGGTGAACATGATGAAGAAGGAGTACAGGCCGGTCTTCTCGACGATGATGCCGTGTTCGGCCAGGTACTTGGTGACAATGGCAGCCGGGATGCCGGTGTGGTCGGCGAAGTCGCCATCCATGTCCAGCCCCGGGGTGATGATGGTCGCCTTGATCGGGTCCAGCATGTTGAAGCCGGGCTCGAGATCGCCGAAGCCATGCCAGCGGTCACCGGCATTGAGCATCCAGTCTTCACGCTCGCCCAGGCCTTCCTCGGCGAGGTAGTCCGGCCCCCAGACCTTGAACCACCAGTCCTCCGAGCCAAACTCGGCGTCCACCTTGCGCATCGCACGGCGAAACTCGACTGCTTCCATCAGCGACTCCTCCACCAGCGCGGGGCCGCCCGGCGGCTCCATCATCGCCGCCGCCACGTCGCAGGAAGCGATGATCGCGTACTGCGGCGAGGTCGAGGTATGCATCAGGTAGGCCTCGTTGAAGATGTCGCGGTCCAGCATGCGGGTCTGCGAGTCCTGCACCAGGATCTGCGAGGCCTGGCTGAGGCCGGCCAGCAGCTTGTGGGTGGACTGGGTGGAGAACACCATGGACTCCTTGCAGCGCGGGCGGTCCGCGCCGATGGCGTGGTAGTCGCCATAGAAGTCGTGGAAAGCGGCGTGCGGCAACCAGGCTTCGTCGAAGTGCAGGGTATCGATCTTGCCGTCGAGGTTTTCCTTGATGGTCTCGACGTTGTACACCACGCCATCGTAGGTGGACTGGGTGATGGTGAGGATGCGCGGCTTCTTGCTCTTCGCCTCGCGAGCAAAGGGGTTGGCCTCGATCTTCTTCTGGATGTTCTCCATGGAGAACTCCTTCAGCGGAATCGGGCCGATGATGCCGTAGTGGTTGCGCGTCGGTGTCAGGAACACCGGCACCGCGCCAGTCATGATGATGGAGTGGAGGATGGACTTGTGGCAGTTGCGGTCCACCACCACGATGTCGCCCGGCGCCACCGTGGTGTGCCACACCATCTTGTTCGAAGTGGAGGTGCCGTTGGTGACGAAATACAGGTGGTCGCAGTTGAAGATGCGCGCCGCGTTGCGCTCGGAAGCCGCCACCGGGCCGGTGTGGTCCAGCAGCTGGCCGAGTTCGTCCACCGCGTTGCAGACGTCCGCCCGCAGCATGTTCTCGCCGAAGAACTGGTGGAACATGTGGCCGACCGGGCTCTTCAGGAAGGCGACGCCGCCGGAGTGGCCAGGGCAGTGCCAGGAGTAGGAGCCGTCCGCAGCGTAATGGGTCAGTGCGCGGAAGAAGGGCGGCGGCAGGCATTCGAGGTAGTTCTTGGCTTCGCGCACGATGTAGCGGGCGACGAATTCCGGTGTGTCCTCGAACATGTGGATGAAGCCATGCATCTCGCGCAGCACATCGTTCGGGATGTGGCGACTGGTGCGGGTTTCACCGTAGAGGAAGATGGGAATGTCGGCGTTGCGGAAGCGGATCTCCTCGACGAAGGCGCGCAGATCGGCGATCGCCTTGGCCGAGGCCTCCGGCGAGGAGAACTCCTCGTCGTCTATCGACAGGATGAAGGCAGAGCCCCTGCTCTGCTGTTGGGCAAACGAGGTGAGGTCGCCGTAGCTCGTCACCCCCAGCACTTCCATGCCTTCATCGCCGATGGCCTTGGCGAGCGCACGGATGCCCAGGCCGGAGGTGTTCTCCGAGCGGAAGTCCTCGTCGATGATGATGATCGGAAAGTGGAATCGCATCCTTCAGTTCTCCAGCGGCTTGCCCTTGCAGGCCGGCGGGCATCTTACCCGCCCCATGTTTGCTTTCGCGTTACCGGAAAGCACAAGGGGGCCGGATAGCCGGCCCCCCGATCCTGTCTCCTGATCCCTTCCGCCCGGTCAGATCTTGGGCAGTGTGACACCGGTCTGGCCGAGATACTTCCCGCCCCGGTCACGGTAGGAGGTGTCACACACTTCGTCCGATTCGAAGAACAGCATCTGCGCCACCCCTTCGTTGGCGTAGATCTTCGCCGGCAGCGGCGTGGTGTTCGAAAACTCCAGCGTCACATGGCCTTCCCATTCCGGTTCCAGCGGAGTGACGTTCACGATGATGCCGCAGCGCGCGTAGGTGCTCTTGCCCAGGCAGACGGTGAGGATGCTGCGCGGGATGCGGAAGTATTCCACCGTGCGGGCCAGCGCGAAGGAGTTCGGCGGGATGATGCAGACGTCGCCGGTGAAATTGACGAAGTTGCGCTCGTCAAAGGCCTTCGGGTCCACGATGGTGGAGTTGATGTTGGTGAAGATCTTGAATTCGTTCGCGCAACGCACGTCGTAGCCGTAGCTCGAGGTGCCATAGGAAACGATCTTCTCGCCCTCGCTGGTGCGCACCAGTTCCGGAGCGAACGGCTCGATCATGCCTTCCTGCTCCGCCATGCGGCGGATCCACTTGTCGGACTTGATGGACATCGGGCGCGGTTTCCTGACTTGCCGGCCTGCCGGCCGCGAAAAATCCGCGTAGTGTAGGGCAATGACCGGCGGACCGAAAGCGGCTGCCGGCCATTGCCCGCTCGCGGGTGATCAGGTGTTCTGGATCACGATGCTGGGGAACTTGTGCGTCATGTCCTTCGCCTTCTCGGCGATGCGCACCGCGACCTTGCGCGCGATCTCCTTGTAGATGGCAGCGATTCGGCCATCCGGGTCAGCCGCCACCGTCGGCAGGCCACCGTCTGCTTCCTGACGGATCTGGATGTCCAGCGGCAGCGCGCCGAGGAAGGGGATGCCGTAGTCGGCGCACAGCTTCTGCCCGCCGCCGGTACCGAAGATGTGCTCTTCGTGGCCGCAGTTGGAGCAGATGTGCATGCTCATGTTCTCGACCACACCGAGGATGGGCACGCCCACCTTCTCGAACATCTTCAGGCCCTTGCGCGCATCCAGCAGGGCGATGTCCTGCGGTGTGGTGACGATCACCGAACCCGTCACCGGCACACTCTGCGACAGGGTCAGCTGGATGTCGCCGGTGCCCGGCGGCATGTCGATGATCAGGTAGTCCAGATCCTTCCAGGCGGTTTCCTTCAGCATCTGGTTCAGCGCCTGCGTCGCCATCGGGCCACGCCAGACCATGGGCGTGTCGGTGTCGATCAGGAAGCCGATGGACATGGCCTGCAGGCCCAGCGTCTCCAGCGGCTCCATGGTCTTGCCATCGCGGGTTTCCGGCCGGCGACCGCCTATGCCCAGCATCTGCGGCTGCGAGGGGCCATAGATGTCCGCATCCAGGATGCCCACGCTCGCGCCCTCGGCGGCCAGCGCCAGCGCCAGGTTGGCGGCGGTGGTGCTCTTGCCGACGCCGCCCTTGCCGGACGACACCGCGACGATGTTCTTCACGCCCGGCAGCAGCTTCACGCCCTGCTGCACCGCATGCGCCACCACCCGGCTGCGCACCTCGATGTCCACCTTGCCCAGACCGGGCAGCCCCGCCAGCGCTTCCTGCAGCTTGGCGCGGATGGGCTCGTGCTGGCTCTTGGCCGGATAACCCAGCTCGACCTCGAAACGCACATCGGCGCCCGACACGGTGAGGTTGCGGATGCAGCGCGTGCTCACCAGGTCCTTGCCTGTATTTGGATCAATTACGGATTTCAGCGCTTCTGTTACGGTTTCCTGAGACAAGCTCATGTCGGTTTTCCTCGATAATCGCGCCGCCCGGGAGCAAGCGGGCGGGAACGGACCGCATCATACCGGACCGCTTCCCGCGCCTCATCCACCGTCGCCGCGGGGTTTTACCTATCCTGAAAAAGGGTCGCCAAGGTAAGCAGCGGACTCCCGCGCCACCGTTCCACACGCACAACACCACTCGAGACACCATGATCCGATCCAAGCTTCTTCCCGCCTGCCTCGCCATGCTGCTCTGCGCCTGCGCCGCCACACCGCCGGCCAACAACCCTCCGGCCGCGCGCAGCGGCGCCGCGCCCAGCGCGGGCAGCGCACCGCGCACCGCCACCACGACCGCCAACGGCGCCAGCACGGTCAACTGGAACACCCTGCGCACCGACCTCGCCACCGCGCTCAAGGGCGTGCCCGACGTGGAGATCAGCCCCGCGCCCGAAGGCCTGCAATTGCGGCTCCCGGTGAGCAACGGCTTCGACTCCGGCAAGGCGGTGCCGCGCCAGCCGCTCACCCGCATGCTGGACGCGGTGGTCGCCCCGCTGGCCGCCTACCCGCGCGTCGCCATCCATGTCGTCGGCCACACCGACAGCATCGGCAGCGAGATGTACAACCTCAAGCTCTCCATTTCCCGCGCCGAGGCGGTCACCGAATACCTGCGCAGCCAGGGCCTGGGGCTGGAACGCCTGAGTTCCGACGGCAAGGGCGAGGCGGAGCCGATCGCCGACAACGCCCGCGAACCCGGCCGCGCCCGCAACCGGCGGGTGGAGATCTACCTGCGCGCCATGCCCTGATGCATCCATGCCCGCTCCGGCGCCGGTCAAGGCCGCGCCGCAGCGGGCACGGTAATGCACAAAACGCGCCCGACTGCCGCCGGCGGCCCGGGCGCGTTTGCTAAACTCGCGCTTTTCCCCGTTTCCCGGCCCCATCATGTCCCGCAAGATCCTCGTCACCAACGCCTTGCCCTACGCCAACGGCGACATCCACCTTGGTCACCTGGTCGGTTACGTCCAGGGCGACATCTGGGTTCGCTTCCAGCGCATGCGCGGCAGCGAGGTGCATTACGTCTGTGCGGACGACACCCACGGCACGCCCATCATGCTGCGGGCCGAAAAGGAAGGCATCACGCCGGAACAGCTGATCGCCCGGGTGCATACCCAGCACCTGCGCGACTTCACCGACTTCGGCGTTGCCTTCGACAACTACCACTCCACCCACAGCCCGGAAAACCGCGCCTACGCGGCAGAAATCTACGGCCGCCTGCAGCAGGCCGGGCTGATCGAAACCCGCGACATCGAACAGTTCTACGACCCGGTCAAGGAAATGTTCCTGCCGGACCGCTTCATCAAGGGCGAGTGCCCCAAGTGCAGCGCCGCCGACCAGTACGGCGACAACTGCGAGGTCTGTGGCGCCGCCTACACCCCCACCGAGCTGAAGAACCCCTACTCCGCGGTGTCCGGCGCCAAGCCGGTGATGAAGACCTCGGAGCATTACTTCTTCCGCCTCTCCGATCCCCGCGCCGCCAGCTTCCTGCGCGAATGGACGCGCGGCAGCAACGCCGCCGGCCAGCGCCGCCTGCAGGCCGAAGCCGCCAACAAGATGAAGGAGTGGCTGGGTGAAGAAGGCGACAACCGCCTGTCCGATTGGGACATTTCCCGCGACGCGCCCTACTTCGGCTTCGAGATCCCCGGCGCTCCCGGCAAGTACTTCTATGTCTGGCTGGACGCGCCCATCGGCTACTTCGCCAGCTTCCGCAACCTCGCCGACCGCAAGGGCGGCATCGCGGTGGAGGACTTCATCGAGGCCGCCCGCGCCGAAGCCGCCGGCACCGAGCTGGTGCACTTCATCGGCAAGGACATCCTCTACTTCCACGCCCTGTTCTGGCCGGCCATGTTGCAGTTCGCCGGCTACCGCACGCCCAGCCAGCTGTGCGTGAACGGCTTCCTGACGGTGGACGGCGCCAAGATGTCCAAGAGCCGCGGCACCTTCATCACCGCCCGCTCCTACGTCGAGCAGGGCCTCAACGCCGAGTGGCTGCGCTACTACTTCGCCAGCAAGTCCAACGGCACGATGGAAGACGTGGACCTCAACCTCGACGACATGATCGCCAAGGTCAATTCCGACCTCGTCGGCAAGTTCGTCAACATCGCCAGCCGCTGCGCCGGCTTCATCGCCAAGCGCTTCGACGGCGTGCTGGGCGCCAGTGATGCCGCCGCCACCGCCGAATTCCAGGCCGCCTTCGAAGCAGAGACCGTGGCCCGCGCCTACGAGGAACGCGACTACGGCCGCGCCCTGCGCGAAATCATGCGGCTGGCCGACGTCGCCAACCAGTATGTGAACGATCACAAGCCGTGGGAACTGGCCAAGCAGGAAGGCCAGGAAGCCAGGCTGCACACCGTCTGCAGCACCGCGCTGACGCTGTTCCGCGACCTCGCGCTCTACCTCAAGCCGGTGCTGCCGGCGCTGGCCGCCCAGGTCGAAGCCTTCCTCGCCATCGCACCGCTCAACTGGCAGGCTGGCTGGCAGGCCCTGCCGGCGGGCCATCGCATCCAGCCCTACCAGCACCTGATGACACGGGTCGAGCGCAAACAGGTCGACGCCCTGCTGGAAGCCAACCGCGACTCGCTGGCTCCCGCTGCCGCCGCGACCAAGACCGCACCGGCCAAGGCCGAGAAAGCGGAAAAAGCCGACAAGGCGGCCAAGGCTGAAAAACCTGCAGCCGCCCCGACGGCAGACGCCGGCCACATCAGCATCGACGACTTCACCAAGGTGGATCTGCGCATCGCCCGCATCGTCGACGCCCAGCATGTGGAAGGCGCCGACAAGCTGATCCGCCTGCAGCTGGATATCGGCGAAGCCGACGAAGCCGGTGCGCCCAAGCCGCGCCAGGTATTCGCCGGCATCAAGTCCGCCTACGACCCGGCCACGCTGGTCGGCCGGCTGACGGTGATGGTGGCCAACCTCGCGCCGCGCAAGATGAAGTTCGGCATGAGCGAAGGCATGGTGCTGGCCGCCTCCGATCCTGAAGGCAACACCGGCGGCCTCTACATCCTGTCGCCCGACAGCGGCGCCACGCCCGGCATGCGGGTGAAGTAAACCGCGCCCGCCGGCCGCTGGACAAGGCGGTCGGCGAGGCGAACAATAGGCGCTCGTTTTTCCACGCCTCTCCCCCTCCTTCCCATCCGTCTCCCCGGAACCCGGCAATGCCACTGACGCCTTCCAAGCGCTGGATCGTGCAGCAGCGAACCCGACCGGGCCGAGCGTTTCCGCCAGCCGCCCGCCTGGGCACCCGCCGAACCGGAAACCCGCTGTGGAGACGCCATGAGAATTTCCTTTCGCCCCAGACTGCTTGACACCCTGCCCGGCTACGGCAGGGCCGCCTTCAGCCAGGATCTATCGGCCGGCATCACCGTCGGCGTACTCGCCCTGCCGCTGGCCATGGCCTTCGCCATCGCCTCCGGCCTCAGCCCGGCGGCCGGCATCTGGACCGCCATCGTCGCCGGCCTCCTGATCTCGGTGCTCGGCGGCTCGCGGGTGCAGATCGGCGGCCCCACCGGCGCCTTCATCCCCATCATCTACGCCATCGTCGTCGACTACGGCGTGCAGAACCTGCTGATCGCCACCATGATGTCCGGCGCCATGCTGCTGGCCATGGGCGCCTTCCGCCTCGGCAGCATGATCCGCTTCATTCCGCTGTCGGTCGTCATCGGCTTCACCAATGGCATCGCAGTGGTGATCTTCCTCTCGCAGATCAAGGATTTCCTCGGCCTGCACATTCCGAATCTGCCGGGCGAATTCTTCGCCAAGATGAAGGCGCTGTTCGAGGCCCTGCCGACGCTGCACCTGCCGACGGTGGCCGTCGCCATAGCCTCACTGGTGCTGCTGCTGGCATGGAATCGCCGCGCTGTCCGCACGCCGTGGATGCGCCGGCTGCCGGGGCCGCTGGCGGCGCTGGTGATCATGACCGCGCTGAACGCGCTGTTCAGCCTGCCGGTGGATACCATAGGCAGCCGCTTCGGCGGCATTCCGCGCGACCTTCCCGACATCGCGCTGCCGGCGCTCTCGCTCGGCACGCTGGGCAAGCTGATCGCCCCCGCGCTCACCATCGCCCTGCTGGGCGCCATCGAATCCCTGCTGTCGGCGCGAGTGGCCGACAGCCAGATCGACGACCGCCACGATCCCAACCAGGAGCTGATGGCGCAGGGCATCGCCAACATCGCCGCACCGCTGTTCGGCGGCTTCGCCGCCACCGGCGCCATCGCCCGCACCGCCACCAACATCCGCACCGGCGGCCGCACGCCGGTGGCCGGCGCCATCCATGCGCTGGTGCTGCTGGCGGTGGTGCTGGTGCTGGCGCCGCTGGCGAGCGCGATTCCGCTGGCCACGCTGTCGGCCATCGTGGTGGTGGTGGCGATCAACATGGGCGAATGGCACGCCTTCGCGCCCTCCGAGCTGCGCCGCTACTCGGTGCAGTACCGCGCCATCCTGCTCGGCACCTTCTTCGTCACCGTGGTGTTCGACCTGACGCTGGCGGTGGAGCTGGGTATGGTGCTGGCGAGCCTGTTCTTCATCTACCGCATGTCCGACCTCACCCGCATCGAACGCATCCAGATCGAGGGCGAGAACACGGGCGAGGGCGCGCCGCGCATCCTCGCCTACCGCCTGTTCGGCAGCCTGTTCTTCGGTGCCGCGAACAAGCTGGAGAACCTGCTGCTGATGCAGGACGGCCATCCGGAGGTGGTGATCCTGGACCTGGACAAGGTGATCAACATCGACACCACCGGCCTGGACATCCTGCAGACGCTGCACCGCAACTTGCGCAAGCGCGGCGCGGAGTTGATCCTGTGCGGCCTCAACCCCCAGCCCGGCTCGCTGATCCAGCGCTCCGGTTTCAGCGAACGGCTGGGGCCGGACAACATCGCCGCCAATCTGCCCGCCGCCCTCGCCCGCGCCCAGCAGGTGCGGCCGCCCGCCCCGGAGGTTTCCTATGCCTGATCACCCCAAGCCCACGACCAGCCTGGTGCTGAGAATCCGCGGCAAGGTACAGGGCGTGGGCTACCGCGCCGCCGCCCAGGCCGAAGCGCTGCGGCTGGGGCTGCGGGGCTGGGTGCGCAACCGCGCCGACGGCAGCGTGGAGGCGCTGATTGCCGGCGAGGAATACGCGGTGGAGCGTTTCGTGGAGTGGAGCCGCTCCGGCCCGCCGGTGGCTCAAGTAAACGAGGTGGCCTGCAGCCCGGCCGCCGAAGAGGCGCCCGCCGGACCTTTCGGCGTGCGCCCCACTTACTGACTGACGACCCGGGCGACGACCTGAGCGGCCACGCGGATCAGGACGGGTAGTCGATCTCGACCGAGCCCGGCTGCAGCCACTCCCGCAGGCTGTCGAGCAGGCTTTCCTCCAGCCGCACCCGCCATGCCCGCCCCAGCGGCAGATCGGCTTCCGCCTCGGCATTGCGGTAACGCACCTGCACCGGGCAGGTGCCATCGCGGAAAGGCCCCAGCAGGTTCTGCAGACGATCCGCCGCCGCGGCCGGGCCGCCGGACTCGCCCACCTCGCCGTTCAGCTTGAGGTTGAGCGAACGGGCGAAGCGGCTACGCGCCTCGCCCAGGGTCAGCAGCTTGTCGGCGATGATGCGCATGCCGTTCTCACCCGCGAAGTCATCGCGGCTGACCTTGCCTTCCACCACCAGCACTTCGTCGGTAACGATCTTGCCGCGGTTGGCATCCAGCACCTCGGAGTACACCGCGACCTCCCGCGGCGTGGTGCCATCGTCCAGCTGCACGAAGGTCATCTTGCCGCGGCTGCCCATCTTGGTCCGCGCTTCCATCACCACGCCGGCCATCATGATCAGATCGCGCGAGGGCTCGATCTGCGCCAGGGTGCGGCGGACGAAGCGGCGCACCTCGCCCTTGAAGGCGTTGAAGGGATGGCCGGAGAGGAAGAAGCCGATGGCGATCTTCTCTTCCTTCAACCGCTCGCGCTCGCTCCACGGGCGGACGCTGACGAACTCCACCGCCGCGCCGGCCGCCTCCGGCACCATGTCGAACAGGCCGCCCTGCATGGCGTTGGCGGCGGCCTGCTCGGCGGCCTCCATCGCCAGCGGCACGGTGGCCATCAGCTGGGCGCGGTCGCGGCCCTTGTGGCCGGCCAGCGGGTCCATGGCGCCGGCGCGGATCAGCGCCTCGACCACCCGGCGGTTCACCAGGCGGCGGTCCACCCGCTCGCAGAAATCGAACAGATCGTGGAAAGGCTTCTTGGCGCGGGCGGCGATGATGGCGCGCACCGCCGGCTCGCCGCAGCCCTTCACCGCGCCCAGGCCGTAGCGGATGGTCTTGCGGTCCACCGGCACGAAGCGGTAGTCGGACTCGTTCACATCCGGCGGCAGGATGGCGATCTTGTTGGCGAGGGTGTCCTCGTAGAAGATCTTGACGGTGTCGGTGTTGTCCAGGTCCGAGGACATGGTGGCCGCCATGAAGGCGGCGCAGTGGTGCGATTTCAGCCAGGCGGTGTGGTAAGTGACCACCGCGTAGGCGGCGGTGTGCGACTTGTTGAAGCCGTACTCCGCGAACTTGGTCATCAGGTCGAACAGCTGTTCGGCCAGCGCCGGATCGTAGCCCTTCTGCTTGGCGCCGTCGGCGATGGTGGCGCGGTGCTTCGCCATCTCGTCGGCTTTCTTCTTGCCCATCGCCCGTCGCAGCATGTCGGCACCACCCAGGGTGTAGCCGCCGATGATCTGCGAGATCTGCATCACCTGCTCCTGGTACACGATGACGCCGTAGGTCGGCTCCAGGCAGGCTTTGAGGTCGGGGTGGAAGTAGTCGATTTCCTGCTGGCCTTTCTTCCGCAGGATGAAGTCGTCCACCATGCCCGAGCCCAGCGGGCCGGGGCGGTAGAGCGCGAGTACCGCGATGATGTCTTCGAAACGGTCGGGCGCCAGCTTCTTCAGCAGCTTCTTCATCCCGTCCGATTCCACCTGGAAGATCGCCGTGGTGTTGGCGTCCTTCAGGATCTGGTAGGCAGCGGGGTCTTCGAAGCCCAGGCTCATCAGGTCGACGCGCTCACCACTGAGGCGCTCCACGTAGTCCAGCGCCAGTTCGATAATCGTCAGGTTGCGCAGGCCGAGGAAGTCGAACTTCACCAGGCCGACGGCTTCGACGTCGTCCTTGTCGAACTGGGACACCGGCGTGGCGTCGTCGCCGTCGGCGATGTAGAGCGGGCAGAAATCGGTGAGCTTGCCGGGCGCGATGAGCACACCGCCGGCGTGCATGCCGACGCCGCGGGTCAGGCCTTCCAGCGGCTCGGCCAGGCCCCACAGGGTCTGCACCGCTTCGCCGTCGTTGCCGTCCTTCATCATTTCGCCGATCTGCGGCTCCATCTCGTAGGCGCGCGCCAGCGACACCGGCTTGGCACCCTCGATGGGAACGAGCTTGGACAGGCGGTCGCACAGGCCGTAGGGCATGTCGAGCACACGGCCGACGTCGCGCACCACCGCCTTGGAGGCCAGGGTACCGAAGGTGGCGATCTGGCTCACCGCGTCCTTGCCGTAGCGCTCGCGCACGTACTCGATGACGCGGTAGCGGTTGTCCTGGCAGAAGTCGATATCGAAGTCGGGCATGGACACCCGCTCCGGGTTCAGGAAGCGCTCGAACAGCAGCGCGTATTCCAGCGGATCGAGGTCGGTGATCTTCAGCGAATAGGCGACCAGCGAGCCGGCACCCGAGCCCCGGCCGGGGCCGACCGGCACGCCGTTGTTCTTACCCCACTGGATGAAGTCCGCCACGATGAGGAAGTAGCCGGGGAAGCCCATCTGGATGATGGTGTCGGTTTCGAACTTCAGCCGGTCCTCGTAGCGCGGGCGCTGCTTCTCGCGCTCCTCCGGGTGCGGATAGAGCTCGACCAGTCGCTCCTCCAGGCCCTTCTTCGCCTCCATCACCAGGAAGTCGTCCAGGCTCATGCCGTCCGGCGTCGGGAACAGCGGCAGGAAGTTCTTGCCCAGCTGCACCGTAAGCGAGCAACGCTTGGCGATTTCCACCGCGTTCTCAAGCGCCTCCGGGATGTCGGCGAACAGCGCGCACATCTCGTCCTGGCTCTTGAGGTACTGCTCCTCGGTGAAGTCGCGCGGCCGGCGCTTGTCGGCCAGCACATAGCCCTGGGCGATGCAGACGCGCGCCTCGTGGGCCTGGAAATCCTCGCGCTTGAGGAATTGCACCGGGTGGGTGGCCACCACCGGCAGACTCAGCTTGGCAGCGATCTGCAGGGCGTGGCGGATATAGTTCTCGGTGCCGGGTTGGCCGGCGCGCTGCACCTCGATGTAGAAGGCATCCGGGAACAGGCGGGCCCAGTCGGCCGCCAGACGCTCGGCCAGCTCGATGTTGCCGTTGGTGATGGCCTGGCCGACGTCGCCGAAAAAGGCACCCGACAGGCACAGCAGTTCATTGGCGGCACCGTTCTCGAACCACTCGCGGCGCAGTTCGGCACGGCCGCGGTACTTGTTGTCGAGATAGGCCTTGGTGAGCAGTTCGCACAGCTGGCCGTAGCCCGCGCGGTTCTTGCAGATCAGCAGCACGCGGTAAGGCTTGTCGCGCTCGGCCTCGTTCTGGATCCACACATCGGCGCCGATGACGGGCTTCACGCCCTTGCCGCGCGCGCCCTTGTAGAACTTGACCATGCCGAAAAGGTTGGCGAGGTCGGAGATGCCGAGCGCCGGCATGCCGTCGTTGGCAGCGGCGGAAATCGCCTGATCGATCTGGACGATGCCGTCGGTGATCGAGTATTCGGAGTGCAGGCGGAGATGGACGAAGCGGGGCTGGTGTGGGGCATTCATGGGGCGGGATTTTACCCGACCCCACCCCGGCCGGCCCGACCGTCGGACGATGACGGCGGACGCCGGGAGCCCCACGCCGGGGCTGACGCCCCGGCCCGGTCCGCTCCCGGCTTGTTCGCGCCCGACTCAGTCGCGGCCGGCTTCGTCCTTGCGCAGCTTGGCCAACCAGTACTCCATCTGCCGCCCCGCCGCCTCGCGGCCGCCCAGGCCGAAGGACAGCGCCACCGCGACCGCCACCGCACCGAAGCCCAGGCCGAAGGCGAGATTGACGATGTCGTCAGCAATGCCCATCGCCCGCAGGCCCATCGCGATCACCAGACCGAGGATGGCGACGCGGGCGATGCGGGCCAGGCCGGCGGAGCGGCCACCGGCCTGAGCACCGCTGGCGCGGGCGATGGCCTCGGCGGCGATATTGGCCAGCCAGAAACCGGCGATCAGGATCACGCTGCCCAGCAGGATGTCGCCGCCGAAGCGGATGAAGACTTCAACCAGCCCGCTCACCTGCTCGAAACCCAGCCGGCCGGCCGCCTCCACCACCGCGAACAACATGGCGAAGAACACCACCAGCCGGCCCGCCAGCACCGAAGGCGTCAGCTCCGGGCCGAAGGCGTGGCCCAGGCCGAGCTTGGCCGGCAGCAGGTCGAAGCCGATGCCGCCCAGCAGGCGAGACACCAGCGCACCGGCGAAACGGGCGACGAACCAGGTGATCACCAGGATCAGCGCCGCCGCGAAGATCTCCGGCACCGCGGCGAAGAACTGGTCCAGCATGCCGATGGCCGGCGCCGAGATGGCCTCGATGCGCAGCGCGTCCAGCGCGGCGATCAGGCTGGGCACAAAGACGAAGATGAACACCAGCGTGCCCGCCAGCCGCGACAGACTGACGCTGGCGTCCAGCCCCAGCCGGGCTCCGAGGCGGTCGGCGCCGACCGCGGCCAGCAGGTTGGCGACCAGGCCACGCAGCACGCTGGCCACCAGCCAGCCGACGAAACCGATCATGCCGGCAGCGAAGATGTTGGGCACCATCGCCAGCGCCCGGTCCACCATGCCCTGCACCGGCTGCAGCAGGCCGTCCAGCTGGAAGGCGCCGAGGATGGCCGGCAGGAACAGCAGCATCACCAGCCAGAAGGCGACGTTGGCAAGGTTGCGGCTCATCGGCTCCATGCCAGCCTCGGCGGCCAGGCGGTCGTCCAGCGTGGTGGCGGCCAGCACCCGGGCGGTGACCGCGCGCAGCACGGTGGCCACCGTCCACGCCACCACCGCCAGCACCACGCCGGCGAGCAGATGCGGCAGGTAGGTGGTGATCTGGGCGAGCAGCGCGGCGAAGGGCGCCGACAGCATTTCCAGGTTGAGGATGTTGAGCACCGCGATGATGGTCACCAGCATGACCAGGCCGAAGAGGCCAAGCGCCAGCGGCGTTTCCACGTCCAGCGTGTGGCCGGTGCCGTTGCGCAGGCGGTCGTTGAGCGCGCACAGCCGCAGCAGGCGGCGGGTGCCGGCGCGTACGGCGACGGCGGCGAACCAGCCCAGCGCGAGTACCGCGATCGCGGCAAGGATGGCGGGCAGCTGCCCGCCCAGTGTGGCCTGCAGGCTGCCCGTCAGGGTGTTCGGTTCCATCGGTGGTGATCTCCCTTGCATGGTTGTGGTCACCACGCCGCCGCCCGGCCGGAGCCGCCCGCCGGCGCGAATCCGGGAGCGAACTTATGTCAGAGCAAACTACTTTGCAACAAACATAGAGTCACGCACACCCACCGTGCTACTCATTGCGGGCGGGGCTCAGGGCAACAGCAAGGAGGTGCCGGTGGTGCGACGGGCTTCCAGCTCGGTCTGCGCCTGGGCGGCATCCTTCAGGGCGTAGCGCTGGCGGATCTGCAGCTTCACCTTGCCGGACAGCACCACGTCGAACAGCTCCTCCGCCATCTCCAGCAGGTCGGAACGCCTGGCACAGTAGGTGAACAGGCTGGGGCGGGTGAGGAACAGCGAGCCCATGCGCGCCAGCAGGCCGACATCCACGTTGCCGACCGGCCCGGAGGCGTTGCCGAAGCTCACCATCATGCCCATGGGGCGCAGGCAGGAGAGCGAATCCATGAAGGTGTCCTTGCCGATGGAGTCATACACCACCGGCACCCCTTCGCCGCCGGTGAGTTGCTTGACGCGTTCGAGGAAGGATTCGCGGGTATAGACGACGGGATGGTCGCAGCCGTGGGCGGCCGCCAGCTCCGCCTTGGCGTCGGAGCTTACGGTGCCTATCACCGTCGCGCCCAGCGCCTTCGCCCACTGGCACATCAGCAGGCCGACACCGCCGGCCGCGGCATGGATCAGGATGGTGTCGCCCGGCTGAACGCGGTAAGTGCGGCGCAGCAGGTACTGGGCGGTGAGGCCCTGCAGCATCATCGCCGCACCCTGCTCGAAGCTCAGCGCCTCCGGCAGGCGGACGAGGCGATCCGCCGGCATGTTGCGCGCCTCGGCATAGGCGCCCAGCGGTCCGCCGGCGTAGGCAACGCGGTCGCCCACCAGGAAGTCGGTGACGCCCTCGCCCAGCGCTTCGACCACACCGGCGGCTTCGGTACCGATACCGGAAGGCAGCGGCGTCGGATACAGGCCGCTGCGGTAATAGGTATCGACGAAGTTGAGGCCGACCGCATGCTGGCGCAGCCGCACTTCACCCGGGCCCGGCGGCGGCAGCTCGATCTCGTCCCACTGCAGGACATCGGGGCCACCGGTGCGGTGGAATCGGATCGCGTGGGTCATGGCTGCCTCCTGGCGAATGCGCCGGGCGGTGAGGCCCGGCGGCTCAGCGGACGATGGAAACGCCGATTCTAAACTGCGCGTTCTTCGGCTGATCGTAGTCCAGCAGCGTCTCGCCGTAGCCGTTGAAGTACTGCAGGTGAGCGAAGGCGCCGACGCCGGAGAAGATGCTCAGGCGTATCGGGTAGGAGAGATCCAGCTGCGTGCTGCCCTTGCCCTTGATGCCGCGGCGCAGCTGGGCGTTGAGCAGCAGGCCGTCGTCGCGGCCGAAGCGCAGGCCGAGTTCGCCGTAGCCGCGGTAGTCGGTGATGTCCGGGTTGTCGTCCTTGTCCAGGTAGGTCCAGACCTTGGGCGCGACGCCCATGTAGGTGCGGCCGTCGGCGAAGTAGTAGCGGGCGTCGGCGCGCAGGAACAGGGTGTCTATGCTGCGCGACTCCAGCCCGTCCTTGCCGTTGGACTCGTGCTCGTAGCCGCCCTGCAGGTTCACCGAGTTGCCGTCCAGCGGGTTGGAAGCGCGCCACTGGTAGAACAACGAGGGGCGGAAGCTGGTGTCGTGGAAGGGCTTGGAATCGGCATCCAGATCCCACATCGAGGTCTGGGTGAAGCCGAAATACAGGCCGCGCACTACCGGGAAGTTCTCGCCGACCACGCCGTGGGAATCGAACAAGCGGTAGCGGAAGCTGAACTGGAAGCGGGCGGTCTTGGGGTCGCCGCCGACAAGGAAGTACATCGGCTCATGGAAGCCCAGCGGCGCGGATTCGACCGGCTCCGCCGAAGCCGGCTGGCGTATGAACTCTCCCGCCGGCGCGGCACTCTTCGCCGCCAGCCGGGATTGCGCCTCGCTGGCGAGCGAGGCATCGATGATGAGCCGCGCCGAGGCCGCATCTCTGAGTGACAGCACCGCCATGCCGGTGACTTCCCGCGGCCAGCGCCCGGTGTAGGCACGGCGGCCGCCCGTCTCCACCGCGCTCGCCACCAGCGGCACCGCGATGCGCGGCGCATTGCCGGGCAGCTCCACCACCGCGTCCATCGCGTCCGGCAGCGGCACCGCGCCGTCGCCCACCACCGTCACGGTGAAAACCTCGCCGGGCACCACACGAGGCTCGTGGGTAGCGAGCAACCAGTCGGCGGCGAAGACGGAAGGAGCGGAGAGTACGACGAAGGTGGCGGCCAATACCCTGGCCAGGCGGAGGGGAACTCGCGGATCTTTCACGAGAATTCTCTTTAGTAGGGGGTGGCGATAGCGTAACAGGCGCTCCCCGGAACGGGCGTGACAGCAGGTTTCCGCGGTGCAAAAAAAGCCCCGCGCCGCAGGACGCGGCACGGGGCTTTTCGTATTGCGGAGCGCGGACGCTCAGCGGCTGGCGCTGGCGCGCACTTCCTGCGCATCCACCACCGCCAGGGCGGTGATGTTCACCAGCCGGCGCACCGTGGCCGACGGGGTGAGGATGTGCACCGGCTTGGCCGCGCCGAGCAGGATGGGGCCGACCGACACGCCATCGCCGTTGGCCATCTTCATCAGGTTGAAGGAGATGTTGGCGGCGTCCAGGTTGGGCATCACCAGCAGGTTGGCTTCGCCGACCAAGGTGGAGTCCGGATGCACCTTGGCGCGGATTTCCGGCGACAGCGCGGCATCGCCGTGCATCTCGCCATCGCACTCCAGGTCCGGCGCGATCTGCTTCAGCAGGCCGACCGCTTCGCGCATCTTGCGCGCGGAGGAGGAACGCGAGCTGCCGAAGTTGGAGTGGGACAGCAGCGCCAGCCGCGGCTCGATGCCGAAACGGCGCAGCTCTTCCGCCGCCATGCGGGCGATTTCCGCCACTTCGGCCGCGTCCGGGTTCTCGTTCACATAGGTGTCGGTGATCGCCAGCGTGCGCTTGGGCAGCAGCAGCAGGTTCATGGCGGCGAACTGCTTGGCGCCGGCCTTGAGGCCGATGACGTCGACCACGTGCTGCATGTGGTAGTCGTAGGTGCCGAAGGTGCCGCAGACCAGCGCATCGGCGTCGCCGGTGCGCAGCAGCATGGCGCCGATCAGCGTGGTGTCGCGGCGCATCTTGGCCTTGGCGATCTCCGGCGTGACACCGTCGCGGCCCATCAGGCTGTAGTACTCGTTCCACAGGTCGCGGTAGCGCGGGTCGGATTCCGGATTGACGACGTCGAAATCGCGCTCCGGCACCAGATTGAGGCCGATCTTCTTGATCCGCATCTCGATCACGCTGGGGCGGCCGATCAGGATCGGACGTGCCAAGCCTTCATCCACCACCACGCGGGTGGCGTGCAGCACGCGCTCGTCTTCGCCTTCGGCGTAGATCACCCGCTTCTGCTCCATCGGCACCCGCTTGGCGGCGGAGAACACCGGCTTCATGACGATGCCTGTGGTGTAGACGAAGTCGGTCAGGCTGGCGACGTAGGCGTCGAAATCCTCGATCGGCTTGGTCGCCACGCCGGACTCCATCGCCGCGCGGGCCACCGCCGGCGCGATCTTGACGATGAGGCGGGGATCGAAGGGGCGCGGAATGATGTAGTCCGGCCCGAAGGACAGCTCGGCGCCACCGTAGGCGGACGCCACCACATCGTTCTGCTCGGCCTGGGCCAGCTCGGCGATGGCCTTCACGCAGGCGAGCTTCATCTCTTCGTTGATCTTGGTCGCGCCCACGTCCAGCGCGCCACGGAAGATGAAGGGGAAGCAGAGGACGTTGTTGACCTGGTTCGGGAAGTCGGAGCGGCCGGTGGCGATGATGCAGTCCGGGCGCACTTCCTTGGCGTCGGCGGGGAGGATCTCCGGGTTCGGGTTGGCCAGGGCGAAGATCAGCGGCTTGTCGGCCATCTTCGCGACCATTTCCTTCTTCAGCACGCCGGCGGTGGACAGGCCGAGGAAAACGTCGGCGCCCTCGATCACATCGCCCAGGCTGCGGGCTTCGGTGTTCTGCGCGTAGCGGGCCTTGTTCGGCTCCATCTTCTCGTCGCGGCCGTGGTAGATCACGCCCTTGGAGTCGCAGACGTAGACGTTCTCGCGCCTCAGGCCCAGGCCCACCATCAGGTCCAGGCAGGCGATGGCGGCGGCGCCAGCGCCGGAACACACCAGCTTGACCTTGGCGATGTCCTTCTCGACCACCTTGAGGCCGTTGATCAGGCCGGCGGCGGAAATGATGGCGGTGCCGTGCTGGTCATCGTGGAACACCGGGATGTGCATGCGCTCGCGCAGCTTCTGCTCGATGTAGAAGCACTCCGGCGCCTTGATGTCTTCCAGGTTCACGCCGCCCAGCGTCGGCTCCAGCGCGGCGATGATGTCGATCAGCTTGTCCGGGTCGTTCTCGGCCAGTTCGATGTCGAACACATCGATGCCGGCGAACTTCTTGAACAGGCAGCCCTTGCCTTCCATCACCGGCTTGGACGCCAGCGGGCCGATGTTGCCCAGGCCCAGCACCGCGGTGCCGTTGGTGACCACGGCGACCAGGTTGCCGCGGCTGGTCAGCTCACGCGCTTCGGCAGGGTCGGCGACGATGGCATCGCAAGCGGCGGCTACGCCGGGCGAATAGGCCAGCGCGAGATCGCGTTGATTGGTAAGGCCCTTGGTCGGCACGACCGAAATCTTGCCGCGCGTCGGTGCACGGTGATAATCCAGCGCCGCGGCGATGAAATCCTGATCCATTGTTATCCCTCTCGGAACGGTGAGGTGTTTGTATGAGTAATGTGGGGCGCAACAATAGGCGCGCGCCGTCGCCTCGCCAATTGCGACCATCCGCAGCCTGTATTGTTGATATCGGCGCCGACAACGCCGTGCCGCAGACCGGGCTCCGACCGGAACCCGCATGCCATCGGCCTGAAAAAACAGCCAGAACCGGCATGACTGACGAGGCGGCAGTTTAGCGCAAGGCGCGAAACCTTGGGCGGCGCGGGATGCGGCGCGCTCCCCGGACACGGCGACACCACGGCAGCCTTATCCCGCCGGCAAGGCCTTTTTGGCACAATGGGCACACGACTCGAGGGGGAAACTATGCGGCGTGTGGTATTCAATCAGAAAGGCGGCGTCGGGAAATCCACCATTACCTGCAATCTGGCGGCCATCAGCGCCCATCGCGGCAAGCGCACGCTGGTGGTGGATCTGGACCCGCAGGGCAACTCCACCCAATACCTGCTTGGTCACGGCACCAACGACCAGTCCCTGACCCTGGCGGGCTTTTTCGACCAGACGCTGAATTTCAAGCTCAACCCCAAGGGCACCGAGGAATTCATCGTCGCCTCGCCCTACGAAGGGCTGCATGTCATGCCCTCGCATCCTCAGCTGGAAGAGCTGCAGAGCAAGCTGGAGTCGCGCTACAAGATCTACAAATTGCGGGATGCGCTGCAGGAGTTGGCGGAGGATTACGACGAGGTCTACATCGACACCCCGCCGGCGCTCAACTTCTACACCCGCTCCGCGCTGATTGCCGCCGACGCCTGCCTGATCCCTTTCGACTGCGACGAATTCTCCCGCCGGGCGCTGTACTCGCTGCTGGAGAACGTGGAAGAGATCAAGGCCGACCACAATCGCCATCTGGCGATCGAAGGCATCGTGGTCAACCAGTTCCAGCCGCGCGCCAGCCTGCCGCAGAAGGTTGTGCAGGAGCTGATCGAAGAGGGGCTGCCGGTGCTGTCGCCCTATCTCTCCGCCTCGGTGAAGATCAAGGAATCCCACGAGCAGGCGCGGCCGATGATCCACCTCGACGCCCGCCACAAGCTGGCGCAGGAATTCGTCGAGCTGCACGACACCCTGGCCGCGCGCTACGGCACCTGAGGCGGCTCAACCCAACTTCCGCCCTCCCTCGCCGCGCTCGAGCGGCGGGTTTCAGATCGGGTCCAGCTTGGCCACGCCCAGCAGCAGCCACTTGATGCCGGCCGGCCCGAAATTCACCTGCACCCGGGCATCCGAGCCACTGCCTTCGGCGGCGACGATCACGCCCTGGCCGAAACGAGCGTGCGTCACCCCCTGCCCGATGCGCAGCCCGCCCAGTTCCGGCCGGCTTGCCGGCGCCGCGTTGGCGCGGTAGCTGGAAGACGAATAGCCGGAGGAGCTGGGCGTTGAAGCGCTGGCGCGCGGCTTGGGCGGCGTCAGCCACTTCAGCAGGCCGGCGGGAATTTCCTCGAGGAAGCGGGAGCGCGTGTGGTAGCGCGTCTGCCCGTGCAGCATGCGGCTCTGGGCGCAGGTGATGTAGAGCCGCTCCCGCGCCCGCGTCACCGCCACGTACATCAGGCGGCGCTCCTCCTCCAGGCCTTCGGTTTCGAGAATGCTGTTCTCGTGAGGGAACAAGCCCTCCTCCAGGCCGGACAGGAAGACGGCGTTGAACTCCAGGCCCTTGGCCGAATGCACCGTCATCAGCTGCACCGCTTCGGCGCCCTGCTCCGCCTGGTGGTCGCCGGCTTCCAGCGAAGCGTGAGCGAGGAAATCCGCCAGCAGCGCATGCGGCTGCTTCAGGGTCTCGGCATCCGCCTCGGACTCGGCGACGAAATTGGCTGCGGCGTTGAGCAGTTCGTCCAGGTTCTCCAGCCGCTCGCGGCCTTCCTTCTCGGTGAGGTAGTGGTCGCGCAGGCCGGAGCCGTGCAGCACATGATCGACCAGCTCCGGCAGCGGCAGGGGAGCGGTCTCAACCCGCAGCGTCTCCACCAGCCGGACGAACTGCGCCAGCACGGTGCCCGGCTTGCCGCTGAGGTGGGGCACGGTGGCGTAGAGGCTGGTGTTGAAGGTACGCGCCGCATCCTGCAAAGACTCCAGCGAGCGGGCGCCGATGCCGCGAGCCGGGAAATTCACCACCCGGGCGAAGGCAGTGTCGTCATCCGCATTGGCAATCAGCCGCAGGTAGGCCAGCGCGTGCTTGATTTCCTGACGCTCGAAGAAGCGCAGCCCGCCATAGACGCGATAGGGAATGCCGGCGCTGAAGAGTTGGTGCTCCAGCACCCGCGACTGGGCGTTGGAGCGGTAGAGCAGCGCGATCTCGCCGCGCGAGGCCCCGTCACGCACCAGCGACTGGATTTCCTCGACGATCCAGCGTGCTTCGTCGCCATCCGAGAAAGCCTCGAACACGCGGATGGGCTCGCCGGCGCCCTGGTCGGTCCACAGGTTCTTGCCGAGGCGGTTGGCGTTGTAGCGGATGATGGCGTTGGCCGCGTCCAGGATGTTGCCGCCGGAGCGGTAGTTCTGCTCCAGCCGGATCACGTTGGCAACGCGGAACTCGCGCTCGAAGTCGCGCATGTTGCCGACTTCGGCGCCACGGAAGCGGTAGATGGACTGGTCGTCGTCGCCAACGCAGAACAACGCCGCGCCCTCCTCCCTGCCTTCGTCGGCCAGCAGGCGCAGCCAGCGGTACTGCAGGCGGTTGGTGTCCTGGAATTCATCCACCAGGATGTGGCGGAAGCGCCGCTGGTAATGGCGCCGCAGCGGCTCGTTGCGCTCCAGCAACTCGTAGGAGCGCAGCAGCAGTTCGGCGAAATCGACCACGCCTTCGCGCTGGCACTGGGCTTCGTACTCGGTGTAGAGCATGACGCGCTGGCGGGTGTGGTCGTCCCAGGCCTCGACCGCCGCCGGCCGGTTGCCGGCGTCCTTCTGGCCGTTGATGAAGTGCTGCAGATCGCGCGGCGGGTACTTCTCGTCATCGATGTTCAGCGTCTTCAGCAGGCGTTTGATCGCCGCCAGCTGATCGCCGGAATCCAGTATCTGGAACAGCTGCGGCAGGCCGGCATCGCGGTAGTGCGCCCGCAGCAGGCGGTTGCACAAGCCGTGGAAAGTGCCTATCCACATGCCGCGCGGACTCACCGGCAGCATGGCCGACAGGCGCGCCAGCATCTCCTTCGCCGCCTTGTTGGTGAAGGTCACCGCCAGCAGCCCGGAAGGATCGACCTGGCCGGTCTGGATCAGCCAGGCGATGCGGGTGGTCAGCACCCGCGTCTTGCCCGAGCCAGCACCGGCCAGGATCAGCGCATGCTGGGGCGGCAGCGTGACCGCCTGCATCTGTTCGTTGTTGAGATTCGCTAGCAGATTCGACATGGGAGCTTCCTTTCCAGGGGCCGCATTCTACCCGCCATGCGCGCCTCATCCGCCGCCGGAAACCATCGCCGCCTCTGTTGCGTCCTTGCAACAAGAAACTTGAAATCGCTTCAACACTGAAATATCTTGGATTTGTGCAGAGCAGCAAAAGCATGAACTTGGTCACACCCCAACAGTCGAAGAATCCGTAGAATCGAGCGCAAACAAGCTCCGGCAACGGATTTTTGCAGTACAACAAGAAAATGCATGACGGCCGCTTCAAAAGAGCGCCGCCCTGCACCGGGCTCTACCGGAGCCCCCAGGAGAAACACCAGATGCAAACGCCCAAGCTCCTCCCTTGGTATGCCAGCAAGGCTGGCGTCTCGACCGAGCGCGCCACCGTCCTGTGGCGCCGCGCCGTCCGCCAGGCCACCGCCGATACCGGCTGGGTCGGCAACTCCGAATACTGGGGCGCGGCCATGGACAGCTTCCTTCGCCAGCTGGAGGAAGAGAAGAACAGCCGCTGTACCCCGCGCGTCACCCCCCTGCTGCGCAGCCAGAATCTGATGTGGCGCCTGCCCCTGCTCGCCATGGAAGACGTGGTGAGCGCCGTTTCGGCCGAGTGGCAGAAGAGCCTCCAGCGCGCCACCGGGCGCAGCCGCGAAGCGGCCTGAACGCCGCGCGCCTCTCTCCCGCAGATTTCCTTCCCGCTCGCGGGAAAACCGTCTCCCTCCCTCTCCTTAATGGAGTTCGGCATCCAGTTCCCACTGGATGCCGTTTTTTTTGCCCCGCTCGGGCGGCCGCTTTCCCAACCGCCACGCGCCCTCCGACGGCTTCGGGATATACTTCCGCGCTTTCAACGCCTTGAATTCGCGCCCCTCGCCCATGCAGGACAAATACCAGCCCGCAGCCGTGGAAACGGCCGCCCAGCAGCACTGGGAATCCACCTCGGCCTTCCGCGTCGCCGAGGATGCCACCCGCCCGAAGTACTACTGCCTGTCGATGTTCCCCTACCCCTCGGGCAAGCTGCACATGGGCCATGTGCGCAACTACACCATCGGCGACGTGCTGGCGCGCTACCACCGCATGCGCGGCTACAACGTGCTGCAGCCCATGGGCTGGGACGCCTTCGGCATGCCGGCGGAAAACGCCGCGATCCAGAACAACGTGCCGCCGGCGAAGTGGACCTACGCCAACATCGAATACATGAAGGCGCAGCTGAAGCGCCTGGGCTTCGCCATCGACTGGTCGCGCGAACTGGCCACCTGCACGCCGGAGTACTACCGCTGGGAGCAGTGGCTGTTCACCCGCCTGTATGAAAAGGGCCTGATCTACAAGAAGCTGGGCACGGTGAACTGGGATCCGGTGGATGAAACCGTGCTCGCCAACGAGCAGGTGATCGACGGCCGCGGCTGGCGCTCCGGCGCGCTGGTGGAAAAGCGCGAGATCCCCATGTACTACATGAAGATCACCGCCTACGCCGACGAGCTGCTGGAAGCGCTGGACGGCCTCTCCGGCTGGCCGGAGCAGGTCAAGCTGATGCAGAAGAACTGGATCGGCCGCTCCGAAGGGCTGGAAGTCCACTTCCCCTACGACCTCTCCACCATCGGCAAGTCCGGCGTGCTCAAGGTCTTCACCACCCGCGGCGACACGCTGATGGGTGCAACCTATGTCGCGGTGGCCGCCGAGCACCCGCTCGCCACCCAGGCCGCCGCCGGCAACCCGGAACTGGCCGCCTTCATCGACGAATGCAAGCAGGGCGGCGTGGCCGAGGCTGATCTCGCCACCATGGAAAAGAAAGGCATGCCCACCGGCCTGCGGGTGGTGCATCCGATCACCGGCGAATACCTGCCGGTATGGGTCGCCAACTACGTTCTGATGGGCTACGGCGAAGGCGCAGTGATGGCGGTGCCTGCGCACGACGAGCGCGACTTCGCCTTCGCCACCAAGTACCGCCTGCCGATCAAGATGGTGGTGCGCTCCACCCACGACGCCTACGAGAACGTAGCCGCGCCGTGGCAGGACGCCTACGCCGAACACGGCAAGCTGGTGAACTCCGGCAAGTACGACAGCCTGCACTTCCAGGACGCGGTGGATGCCATCGCTGCCGACCTCGGCACCACCGGCCTGGGCGCCAAGCGCGTGCAGTACCGCCTGCGCGACTGGGGTATCTCCCGCCAGCGCTACTGGGGCTGCCCGATTCCGATGGTCCACTGCGGCGACTGCGGCGATGTGCCGGTGCCGGACGAGCAACTGCCGGTGGTGCTGCCGGAAGACGTGGAGATCACCGGTCGCGGCTCGCCGCTGGCCAAGATGGCCTCCTTCTACGAGTGCAGCTGCCCCAAGTGCGGCAAGCCGGCGCGGCGCGAAACCGACACCATGGACACCTTCGTCGAGTCGTCCTGGTACTTCCTGCGCTACGCCTGCGCCGACAACGCTGGCGCCATGGTGGATGAGCGGGTGAACTACTGGGCGCCCGCCGACCAGTACATCGGCGGCATCGAGCACGCCATCCTGCACCTTCTCTATTCCCGCTTCTTCACCCGCGCGATGCGCGACTGCGGCCTGGTGCAGGTCTCCGAGCCCTTCACCAACCTGCTCACCCAGGGCATGGTGGTGGCCGAAACCTATTACCGCGACGCCGAAGGTGGCAAGAAGCTGTGGCTGAACCCGGCGGACGTCCAGGTCGAACGCGACGAGCGCGGCCGCATCGTCGCCGCCAGGCTAGCCAGCGACGGCGAGCCGGTGGTCATCGGCGGCACCGAGAAGATGTCCAAGTCGAAGAACAACGGCGTGGACCCGCAAGCCCTGGTCGACCAGTACGGCGCCGATACCGCCCGCCTGTTCATCATCTTCGCCGCGCCGCCCGACCAGCAACTGGAGTGGTCCGACTCCGGCGTCGAGGGCGCCTCCCGCTTCCTGCGCCGCGTCTGGAACCTCGGCCATGCCTTCGCCAGCGAAATCCGCCCGGCACTGCCGGCAGTGCGCAAGCTGGTCGCCAGCGAACTGCCGGCCGCGCTGGCCGACGTGCGCCGCGAAATCCACACCCACCTGAAGCAGGCCAACTACGACTTCGGCAAACATCAGTTCAACACCGTGGTTTCCGCCGCGATGAAGATCCTGAACACGCTGGAAAAAGCGCCGCGCGACGATGCCGCCGCCCACGCCGAAGTGGTGGAGGAAGGCTTCTCCATCCTGGTGCGCCTGCTGTCGCCCATCACGCCGCACATCGCCCATGCGCTGTGGCAGGACTGCGGCTTCGCTGGCGACCTGCTCGCCACCGCCTGGCCGGAGCCGCTGGACGCCGCGCTGAAGCAGGACGAGCTGGAGCTGGTACTGCAGGTGAACGGCAAGCTGCGCGGCAGCCTGAAGGTCGCGGCCGACGCCAGCAAGAGCGCCATCGAAGCCCAGGCGCTCGCCTCCGAAGCGGCGCAGAAGTTCATGGAAGGGAAGCCGCCGAAGAAAGTGGTGGTCGTCCCCGGCCGTCTCGTCAACATCGTGGTCTGAGGACACCCCCTGATGCCTTCCTCCCTCCCCCGGCGGCGCTTCCTCACCGGCGCCACCGCCGGCCTGGCCGCCGCGCTGCTGGCCGGCTGCGGCTTCCGCCTGCGCGGCCCGCAGCCGCTGGACTTCGCCACCATCCATGTCGGCGTCAGTCAGTATTCCGACCTCGGCATCTCGCTGCGCCGGCACATCGCCACCAGCGGCAGCACCACCGTCGTGGACGATGCGGCGGCCGCCGACGTCAAGCTGCAGATCCTCGCCAACGAACGCGAACGCGAGATCCTCAGCCTGACCGGCGCCGGCAAGGTGCGCGAGTACCAGCTCATCCAGCGCATCCGCTTCCGCCTGGCGGACAAGAACGGCAGCGACCTCATCCCCCCCACCACCATCCTGGCGCGCCGCGAATACACCTTCGACGACTCCCAGGTGCTGGGCAAGGAACAGGAAGAGAACCTGCTCTACAACGACATGCAGAACGATCTGGTGATGCAGATCATGCGCCGCCTCGCGGCGGTCCATCGCAACCCGTGATCCTGCGTCCCGACCAGCTCCAGGCCCAGCTCGGCAAGGCGCTTGCACCGTTGTGGACGGTGCACGGCAACGAGCCGCTGCTGGTGCTGGAGGCGGCCGACGCCATCCGCGCGGCAGCGAAGAAACAAGGCTACGAAGAGCGCGAAACCCTGGTTGTCGGCCAGGGTTTCCGCTGGGACAGCCTCACGTTGGCCGCCGGCAACATGTCCCTGTTCGGCGGCTCCAAGCTGATCGACCTGCGCATTCCCACCGGCAAGCCCGGCCGCGACGGCGGCGAAGCCCTGCAGCGCCACGCCGCCAACCTGCCGGCCGGCACCATCACCCTGCTCACCCTGCCGGAAATCGACTGGCAGGCGCGCAAGACCAGCTGGTTCAAGGCCCTGTCCGACCAGGGCAATGTGCTGGAGCTGAACGCCCCCGAACGCGAGCGCCTGCCGGACTGGATCGCCCACAGGCTGGCCGCGCAGAAACAGACTGCAGCGCCTGAAGCGCTCGCCTTCATCGCCGACCATGTGGAAGGCAATCTGCTCGCAGCCCACCAGGAAATCCGCAAGCTCGGCCTGCTGCACCCCGAAGGCGCGCTGACGCTGGAGCAGGTGCAGGACGCGGTACTGAACGTCGCCCGCTACGACATCGACAAGCTCCGCCACGCCATCCTGGAAGGCGACCCGGCGCGCTGCGCCCGCCTGCTCGACGGCCTGCGCGGCGAAGGCGCCGCTCCGCCGCTGGTTCTATGGGCGCTGGCGAATGAAACCCGCACGCTGGCGGCACTGCGCAGTGGCCAGGATGAAGGCCAGCCGCTGCAGGCGCTGATGAAGGCGGAACGGGTGTTCGACGAACGCCGCCGCCATGCGCTGGGCAAAGCGGTCGGCCGCCTCCCCATCGGCACACTGCGCGCCGCGCTGATGCACGCCGCCCGCATAGACCGCATGATCAAAGGCCTGGTGCCCGGCGACATCTGGGACGAATTCCTGCTCCTGGCGCTGCGCCTGAGCCGCTCCCGCTAAGCCCGCAGCGCCTCCGCGCGCTCGCCGGCCGGCACGGTTCGGTGCTTTAATTGACGTTTGCGTCTCAGCACCGAAGAAGCCGATGGACACCCAAGCCTATATGGAAGCCCTGGGCCGCCAGGCCCGCGCCGCTTCCCGCCAACTCGCCGCCGCCTCCACCGACGCCAAGAACCGCGCCCTGCGGGCCATGGCCGCCGCCGTCCGCGCCCAGCACGAATCCCTGCTCGCCGCCAACGCGCGCGACCTGGAAGCCGCCCGTGCCGCCGGCCTTGACGCCGCGCTGATCGACCGCCTGGCGCTCACCGACAAGGTCATCGCCACCATGGCCGAAGGCCTGGAGCAGGTCGCCGCGCTGCCGGACCCGGTCGGCGAAATCACCGACATGAAGCGCCGCCCCAGCGGCATCCAGGTCGGCAAGATGCGGGTGCCGCTGGGCGTGATCGGCATCATCTACGAATCCCGCCCCAATGTGACCGCCGATGCGGCCGCCCTGTGCCTCAAGTCCGGCAACGCCGCCATCCTGCGCGGCGGCAAGGAAGCACTGCACAGCAATCAGGCCATCGCCGCCTGCGTGCGCGCCGGCCTGGCCGAAGCCGGCCTGCCGGAAAGCGCGGTCCAGGTGGTGGAAACTGCGGACCGCGCTGCCGTCGGCGCCATGATCACCATGCCGGAGTACGTGGACGTGATCGTCCCGCGCGGCGGCAAGGGCCTGATCGAACGCATCTCCCGCGACGCTCGCGTGCCGGTGATCAAGCACCTTGATGGCAATTGCCATGTGTACGTGGATGACGATGCCGATCCCGCCAAGGTCATCCCCATCGTCGAGAACGCCAAGACGCAGCGCTACGCGCCCTGCAACACCACGGAAAGCCTGGTCGTCGCCCGTGGCATCGCCCAGCGCTTCCTGCCGGAAATCGGCCGCATGCTGGCCGGCAAAGGCGTGGAAATGCGTGGCTGCCCGGAAACACTGGCCATCCTGCGCGAAGCCGGCATCGACCAGCAGCACCTGCGGGAAGCCACCGAGCAAGACTGGCGAGAGGAATACCTCGCGCCCATCATCGCGGTGAAGGTCGTCGACGGGCTGGATGCCGCCATCGAACACATCAACACCTACAGTTCCCAGCACACCGAAGCCATCATCACCGAGAACTACAGCAGCGCGATGCGCTTCCTGCGCGAGGTGGATTCCGCCTCGGTGATGGTGAATGCCTCCACCCGTTTCGCCGACGGCTTCGAATACGGCCTCGGCGCGGAGATCGGCATTTCCACCGACAAGATCCACGCCCGCGGCCCGGTGGGCCTGGAAGGGCTGACCAGCCAGAAATGGATCGTCTTCGGCAACGGCGAAGTCCGCCGCTGACGCGCGGGCGGCCTGCAAGCCAGGCAAACGCCCAGCAACAAGCCAGCGCAACCGGCCTGTTCTGCCTCAAAGAGCAAGTGCCCACTTCGGTGGGCATTTGCCTTTCGTCGCATGACCACGATGTCCGCGCCCACGATCCTGCGGCACCCTCACTTTTCTTGATCCATCGCCAAGCAAGGAAATACGTGCCTCTCCGGGCACAAACCCACCTTCTCCACCACCCTTTAAACTTACGCTGACGTCAACGGTATCCGAATAATTACGTAGCCCTTTGTACGCGTTGCGTATCCGGCCCGTGGCATAATCCGCCACATGGCCTGTTTCTTGGCCCGCAGTTTTGCTCTGGGGTAGAGCAATCGGGTCGGCGGAATCCACGGATTCCGCCGCACCCACCTCTCAGCATGACCGCCGGCTCACATCCAGCGAGCATGGTCATGCCTCCCCCCTCCCCCGAAGATCTTTCCAGGTTCAATGCCATCCTCCAGCTGCCCTTCGGCAGCTTTGGGCTGCGCCTCACCGGCGGAAAGCTGGCTGAACTGCGCTTTCTCCCTCCCGACACACCGCCTCTCCCGCCAGCAACACCGCAAGCCCAGCATGTGGCCGACCAGATCGTCGCCTGGCTGGCGACGCCCGACATGAGCGTCAGCCTGCCGATGGTCGTGAGCGGCACGCCGTTCCAACAGGCCGTCTGGCAAGGCATACGCGCCATCCCCTGCGGCCAGACCAGCACATACGGAGAACTCGCCCGGCTCGTCGGTGGCAGCCCGCGAGCTGTCGGCCAGGCCTGCGGCGCCAATCCGTTTCCCTTGCTGACGCCCTGCCACCGTGTCGTATCCAAACAAGGGCTCGGTGGATTCTCCAATGCCACCGATGGCTATCTCATTACCGCCAAACGCTGGCTATTACACAACGAGGGCGTGATTTGAACGCCACCGAGGAAAGCCTCAGCGCGATCACACGAAGCGAGCTGGATCGCTTCACCGATACGCTTTGGCTGGAACACGGCCTGGCGCGGAATACCCTGGCCGGCTACCGCAGTGATCTCGCCTTGTTTGCAGCCTGGCTGGGGAAACGCGGCGGCGAATTGAAACAGGCAAGCGGCAACGAACTCGCAGCCTATCTCGCCGAATTCAGCCAACGTGCCAAGCCGGCCAGCCAACGCCGTTTATTGTCCGCTTGGCGGCGCTATTACCGGATGCAACTCGCACAGGGAGAAATCCGCGCAGACCCCACGCTGATCCTGGACCCACCGCTGCCCACCCAACGATTCCCGCGCACGCTTTCAGAAAGGCAGGTTGAAGCGCTGTTGGCCGCCCCTGATATCGATTCACCTCTCGGCCTGCGCGACCGCTGCATGCTCGAGGTGCTGTATGCCACCGGTTTGCGTGTTTCGGAACTCATCGGCCTCAAGACTTTCGCCGTTTCCCTCAGCGAAGGCTTTGTCCGCGTCATCGGCAAAGGCAGCAAGGAGCGCCTCGTTCCGCTAGGCGATATCGCCGCCGAGTGGATACTGAAATATATGCAGGAGGCGCGCGGCGAATTACTGGGCGCCCACCGTGCGGATGAAATATTTCTGACCCGCAGAGGGCAATCCATGACCCGGCAGATGTTCTGGCGCATCGTCAAACAGCATGCCCTTCACGCCGGCATTCCTGCCGACAGGGTGTCTCCTCATACATTGCGTCACGCTTTTGCAACACATCTACTGAACCACGGTGCGGATTTGCGTGTCGTGCAGATGCTGCTAGGCCATGCCGACATTTCGACAACTCAGGTCTATACCCATGTCGCCCGCGAACGTCTGAAGCAATTGCACACCAAGCACCATCCGCGTGCCTGAACCCGGCACAAAGCCAATCCAATTGAACCTCCGCAATCATGAGCAAACTCGGCAAGAACGCCCCTGAAACACCGGCCACCCGTTTTCTGAAGGATCACGGGATTGCTCACTCCGACCATCTATACGAGTATGAGGAACACGGCGGCACCGCCGTTTCATCCCGAAGCCTGAATGTTCCCGAACACGCAGTGGTGAAAACCCTGATCATGGAAGATGAAAACGGAAATCCGCTCATCGTCCTTATGCATGGCGATCGCAAGGTCTCGACCAAGGAACTAGCCCGCCAGGCGAACTGCAAGCGTATCGAACCCTGCAAACCCGAAACCGCGAACCGCCATTCCGGATATCTCGTTGGCGGCACTTCTCCTTTCGGCACGCGGAAGAAAATGCCTATCTACATGGAAAGGACGATTCTTGACCTCCCCTTGATCTATATCAATGGAGGCAGGCGCGGATATCTTGTCGGCCTGCATCCCCAAGATATTCTTCGCACGCTGCAGCCCACGTTGGTCACAGTGGGCCAATGAAAGACCACACCCAATTCTGACAATTTCCAAGCCCGCGCATACCGGCTATTTCTTTTTTTTCCTTATTGGTGGCAGAATCGGCGCTACGTTATACAACGCCATTCTCGTACTGGAATTAAGGCCAAAAATCCGGGAAGGCGAAAACAAGTGGAGAAATCATGGATCTTGGCAAAATGTCGCTGACCGAGCTGCGCCGCCTGCAGTCTAAGGTTGAATCCGAAATCCGTCGCCGGAGCGATTCCACCCGTCGCGATTTGCTGAAGCGAATGCAGAAAATGGCTGCGGAAGAGGGCCTGTCGCTGGATGACCTCCTCGGCAATGCCCCGGCAGCCGCCGACAAAGCAGCCCCGCCGGCAAAGCGTGGCCGCCGCGCAGGCCCGAAGAAGACCACGCCCTCCGTGGTCAAGTACCGTCACCCGGAAAATCCGGATATCGGCTGGAGCGGCCGCGGCCGCAAGCCGCAGTGGGCGCTGGACTGGCTGGCTCAGGGCAAATCCCTGGACGAACTCGCCGCCTGATTCATGTACCGCAATGAAAAAACCGCCTGCCCGGCGGTTTTTTCATTTCTGCTGCTCAGGGTTTCCCCTCATTCGGAATTAAGCCACTCGAGTCCGGCATGGCAATTCCGTCACGGCCGCGTTGAATAAAAACCCCCACTCGCCGGACGCCTTTCATCACCCCGATCTTCGCAATCCTGATCTTCACCCAAGGCGCGCCGAACTCATCGAACAGCAGGCTGACGACAAACTCCCCCAGCGTTTCGATCAGATTGAAATGCCGGGAGGCCAGCTCCTGCCGGATGCGCTCGATAACATCCGCATAATTGATCGTATCCGCAATGTCGTCGTGCTGAGCTGCGCTGTCCGGCACGCCGAAGGTCAGGTTGAGCTCCACCGTTTGGGGGGCAGCCTTTTCCCGCGAATATATTCCCACCCAAGCCTGCACCCTGAGTTCTTCGATGAAGATGAAATCCATGCTCGTTCCCGATTAGAATCGCCGCGATTTTAGCTTGGGCGCAGATAGAACGCCTCCGAGCACCTTGAGCCGGCCGGCGCCCGGTTGCGCAATCTGGAGAAACAATGCCCCTGGAACACATCCTGCTGCTGATCGGAGCTTATCTGCTCGGCTCGATTCCGTTCGCCATCGTCAGCAGCCGCCTGCTCGGCCTGGAAGACCCGCGGCGTTACGGCTCCGGCAATCCCGGTGCCACCAATGTCTTACGCAGTGGAAACAAGAAAGCTGCCGCACTGACCCTGCTGGGCGACTGCATCAAGGGCTGGCTGGCGGTCTGGGTGGCCGGCAGGCTCGGCTTCGACCTCACCTGGTGCGCGCTGGCGGGGCTGGCGGCCTTTCTCGGCCACGTATTCACCATTTTCCTGCGCTTCAATGGCGGCAAGGGCGTGGCTACCGCCCTTGGCGTGCTGGCCGCGCTGGATTACCGCATTGCCCTGGCTTGCCTGGTGATCTGGCTCGCCACCGCCTACTTCAGCCGCTACTCCTCCGCGGCCGCAGTCGCCGCAGCCCTTGCAGCGCCTGTCGCCGCCCTCTTGCTGTTCGGCCCCCAGGCAGCCACCGTAACCGTGCTGGCAATGAGCGCGGTGCTGGTCTGGCGTCACACAGCCAACATCAAGCGACTGCTGGCTGGCACCGAGAGTCGTATCGGCGCCAAGAAGGGCTGAAGCAATCAACAGTTAAAAGCAGGAAGCGGCGGCTTCAACTCCATCAAGGGCCAACGCGGCTTCACCCGCACGCCAGGAATCTGGGCCGGCCGCTCTCCGGCGGCAAAACGCAGGGCGCCAGCAAAGGCGATCATCGCACCGTTGTCCGTACACAGGGCCGGCTCAGGGTAATACACCCGCCACCCGCGCTTGGCGGTGGCCGCATCCAGTTGCTGGCGCAGCGCCCGGTTCGCTCCGACCCCGCCAGCAACCACCAGTGTCTTCAGCCCAGCGGCCTTCATCGCCGCGAGCGCCTTCGCGCACAGCACCTCCACAGCCGCCTGCTGGAAGTCAGCCGCCAGATCAGCCGCATCTCCAGCCTGCCAGTCCTCAGACGACACCACGTTCAGCACCGCTGTCTTCAAACCACTGAAGCTGAAGTCCAGATCCCCAGAATGCAGCATCGGCCGCGGCAAGCGGAAACGCCCTGCCTGCCCGCTCTCTGCCAGCCGAGCCAGTTGCGGGCCGCCGGGGTAACCCAGACCAAGCAGCTTGGCCGTCTTGTCGAAAGCTTCGCCCGCGGCATCATCCAGGGACTCGCCCAGCAAGGCGTAGTCGCCAACGCCAGTCACTCGCATCAACTGGGTGTGACCGCCAGACACCAGCAGCGCGATGAAGGGAAAGGATGGCGGATCGGCTGAGAGCAGTGGCGACAACAGATGCCCTTCGAGATGATGCACCGGCAGCACAGGAATGCCCGCCGCCAGCCCGAAGGACTCGGCCACGCTTGCCCCCACCAGCAAGGCGCCGGCCAGACCGGGGCCGGCCGTATAGGCGATGCCGTCGATATCGCCGACCTCCAGCGCCGCCGAGGCCAGCGCCTGCCGGATCAACAGCGGCAGGCGGCGGATGTGATCACGCGAGGCCAGCTCAGGCACCACGCCACCGTACTCGGCATGCAGTTCGATCTGCGAGTGCAGGCAGTGGCTCAGCAAGCCCGCCTCGGTGTCATACACCGCAACGCCGGTCTCATCACAAGACGTTTCGATGCCCAGCACCTTCATAACGGCCATCCAGTTGATTCGGGCGCACATTCTAACCACCCACCGGCGACTTCGGGACCAACGGTGCTTGCCATGACCCGGTCGAGCAGTTATATTCGCGACCTTTCTGTCCACCAGACATCCGAGGAAGTAGCAATGCCGGGTATTCGCGTCAAGGAAAATGAGCCGTTTGAAGTTGCGATCCGCCGCTTCAAGCGCACCATCGAGAAGACCGGTGTGCTGACTGAGCTTCGCTCTCGCGAGTTCTACGAGAAGCCCACCGCCGAGCGCAAGCGTAAGCTGGCTGCTGCCGTGAAGCGCAACCACAAGCGCCTCCGCAGCCAGATGCTGCCGCCGAAGCTTTACTGATTTTCTTCCGGCTAGTCCGGTTGCTCGCGTGCCGGGCGGAAACCCTTAAAGGGTTCCGCCCGGCGCCGCGTTTTTCTGCGCGATGATTCCTCAGTCCTTCGTCCAGGACCTCCTCTCCCGAGTCGACATCGTCGACGTCATCGAACGCTACCTCCCCTTAAAGAAAGGCGGCGCGAATTACTTCGCCTGCTGTCCGTTCCACGGGGAAAAATCCGCCTCCTTCTCGGTCAGCCCCAGCAAGCAGTTCTATCACTGCTTCGGCTGCGGTGCGCATGGCAGCGCCATCGGCTTCCTGATGGAGTACAGCGGCCTCGGCTTCGTCGAAGCAGTCAAGGAACTCGCCAATCAGGCTGGCGTGCAGGTGCCGGATGACGGCAAGCACACGCCACACCAGGACGAGGGCCACGATCAGCTACTGGAAGCAACTGCCTCCGCTTCCCGCTTCTACCGGGAGCAGTTGAAGCACGCTCCAGTCGCAATCGACTACCTGAAGCGCCGCGGCCTCAGCGGCGAGATCGCCGCCCGCTTCGGCATCGGCTTTGCGCCCGACAACTGGCAAGCGCTGCAACAGATCTTCAAGGATTACCAGAGCAAGGCGCTTTCCGACGCTGGCCTGGTCATCGACAACGACGCCGGCCGGCGCTACGACCGCTTCCGCAATCGCATCATCTTCCCGATCCACGACAGGCGAGGCCGGGTCATCGCCTTCGGCGGGCGGGTACTGGACAGCGGCGAACCCAAATACCTGAACTCCCCTGAAACGCCCCTGTTCGAAAAGGGACGGGAGCTGTACGGCCTCTTCCTCGCTCAGAAACCGATCCGCGACAGCGGCTTCGCCCTGGTCGTCGAAGGCTATATGGACGTCGTGGCACTGGCGCAATACGGCGTGGAAAATGCAGTCGCCACCCTGGGCACAGCCACCACGCCGCACCACATCAACACCCTGCTGCGGCAGACGGATCGCATCGTTTTCTGCTTCGACGGCGACGCCGCCGGCCGCCGCGCGGCCTGGCGAGCCCTGGAAAACTCACTGGAAGCCCTGCGCGACGACGCCACTCTGGCCTTCCTCTTCCTGCCCGCCGAGCACGACCCGGACTCCTTCGTCCGTGCCGAGGGCGCCGACGCCTTCCGCGGCGCAGCCAAGGCTGCATTGCCGCTGACCGGTTTCCTGATGCAGGAACTCAGCCAGCGCTGTCCGCCGGACACTCCGGAAGGACGGGCCCGCCTGGTACACGAAGCCCGCCCGCTGATCACCCGCGTCGCCGCACCACTGCTGCGCCTGCAATTGATCAAGAGCCTCGCCGACGTCAGCGAGCTGAGCCAGCAAGAAGTCGAACACGCTTTCGGCATCCAGCCCCCGACCCGGCAGCGCGAGGAAAGAAAATCCGGCCGCCGGGACGAGTTTGCTCCAGCCACACCCCAACGCAGCGCCAGACCCCAAGGCAGACGCAAGCCCCCCTCCACTTCGGGTACGCTCTTGCGCCTGGTCCTGCAGCACCCGACCTGGGCCGCACGCCTGCCGGTGGACCTTCTGCCCAACGATAACGCCGAAGGCCGAGCCCTGATCGCCATCGTTGACCTGGTCAGCCTGGGGGAACCGATTCCCGCCGGCGGACTCGGAGCACTCATCGAGCGCTTCCGCGAAACCCCGCACAGCGAAACCTTCGCCCGGGTCGCCAGCGAGCAGGTCGAAACCGAGTTCGACGAAGCCATTGTCGAGACGCTATTCGAAGACACCCTGCGCAAGCTGCACGCCGATACGGTTAAGCGAGAGATCGCTGAACTGGAGAACCGCATCCGCGAAGGCGGCCTCTCATCCGACGAAAGCCGCCAGCTCGCCCATCGCCTCGCGGAACTGCTCATGGAAAAGCGGAACCTCGCCACTGTGGGCAAAGTCTCAGATTTATAGTATAATTTCCTGTTTCCCCATTCTCTTCTGGCCTGACTGAGGAGTGCCATGGCACGCGAAAAAGCCAAGGATTCGCGCAAGGACAGCCCCAAGGGGCGTGCCTCCAAGGCGAAGGACAAGGCTGCACTGGTTGTCGACAGCCCGGAAGTCGCCCCCCTCGACGCCGAAGTTCGCCGTACCCGACTGAAGACCCTGATCACGCTCGGCAAGGAGCGAGGCTACCTCACGTATGCCGAGATCAGCGACCACCTTCCGGATGACGTCGCCGACGCCGAGCAGATCGAAGGCATCATTGCCACCTTCAACAACATGGGCATCCAGGTGTTCGACGAGGCTCCGGCCGCCGAAGACCTGCTGATGTCGGACAACGTCGCCAATCCGGTCGACGAAGACGTCGCTGAAGAAGAAGCCGAGCAGGCGCTGTCCTCGGTGGATTCCGAGTTCGGTCGCACGACTGATCCAGTGCGCATGTACATGCGCGAGATGGGCACCGTCGAGCTGCTCACCCGCGAGGGCGAGATCGAGATCGCCAAGCGCATCGAAGACGGCCTCAAGCACATGGTGCAGGCCATCTCCGCTTGTCCGACCACCATCGCCGAGATGCTGGAAACGGCCGACAAGGTCAGCCGTGAGGAAATGCGGATCGACGAGCTTGTCGATGGCGTGATTGACCCGAACGCCACCGAAGAAGCAGCACTCTCCGAATCCGAAGATGACTCCGCCAGCGCTTCCTCGGAAGACGCTGAGGACGAGAGCGAAGAGGACGAAAGCGACGGCGGCGATGGTGGCGACAGCGCCAACGCAGCCTCCCTGCTGCAGCTGAAGAACGACGCTCTGGCGCGCTTCGAAGTCATTCGCGGCCATTACGAGAAGATGATGGTGAGCCTGGCCAAGAAGGGCTCGCAGGACAAGGTCTATCTCGAAAGCCAGCAGCAGATCTCCGACGAGTTGCTCAACATCCGCTTCACCGCGAAGTCGATCGAGCGCCTGTGCGACTCCGTCCGCCACATGGTGGAACAGGTGCGCACCCACGAGCGCCAGATCCTGCAACTTTGCGTGGATCGGGCCGGCATGCCGCGCCAGCACTTCATCAAGAGCTTCCCCACCCACGAGGCTGACCTCGACTGGCTGAAGCAAGAGATCGCAGCCGGCAAGGGCTATGTCGAAGGCCTGATGCGCGTGCATCCGGCCGTGCTAGAAGAGCAGCAGAAGCTGATCGATCTGCAGGAACGCATCGGCATCTCCCTGAAGGAGCTGAAGGACATCAATCGCCAGATGTCCACCGGCGAAGCCAAGATGCGCCGCGCCAAGCGCGAGATGACCGAGGCCAACCTGCGCCTGGTGATCTCCATCGCTAAGAAGTACACCAACCGCGGCCTGCAGTTCCTCGACCTCATCCAGGAAGGCAACATCGGCCTGATGAAGGCGGTAGACAAGTTCGAGTACCGCCGCGGCTACAAATTCTCCACCTACGCCACCTGGTGGATCCGGCAGGCCATCACCCGTTCGATCGCCGACCAGGCACGCACCATCCGCATCCCGGTGCACATGATCGAAACGATCAACAAGATGAACCGCATCAGCCGCCAGATCCTGCAGGAAACCGGCCAGGAGCCGGATCCCGCGACGCTGGCGGAAAAAATGGAGATGCCCGAGGAGAAGATCCGCAAGATCATGAAGATCTCCAAGGAGCCCATCTCCATGGAGACGCCGATCGGCGACGACGACGACTCCCACCTGGGCGACTTCATCGAGGACACCGCCACGCTCGCTCCGGCGGAAGCGGCGATGTACTCCGGCCTGCGCGATGCCACCGCGGAAGTGCTGGACTCCCTTACCCCGCGCGAAGCCAAGGTGCTGCGCATGCGCTTCGGTATCGAAATGAATACCGACCACACGCTGGAAGAAGTCGGCAAGCAGTTCGACGTCACCCGCGAGCGCATCCGCCAGATCGAGGCCAAGGCACTGCGCAAGCTGCGCCACCCCAGCCGCTCCGAGAAGCTCCGCAGCTTCCTCGACAGCGACGCCTGAAGGCCCGCCGCTCGGAGCATCGAGCGGCCAGATTTCCGGGCCTTTAGCTCAATCGGTTAGAGCAGAGGACTCATAATCCTTTGGTTGCGGGTTCGAGTCCCGCAGGGCCCACCACAGCATCAAGAAGAACGCCGACCCTCCGGGATCGGCGTTCTTTTTTTGCCCGTCGCACTCAGAGCAGCAAAACAGGCAGGTCTCCGCTCAAACTGCCTGATGCTCGATCAGTTCGACCTTGTAGCCATCCGGATCTTCGACGAAGGCGATCACCGTGGTGCCATGCTTCATCGGCCCTGCCTCGCGCACCACCTTGCCCCCGCGATTGCGGATATCGTCACAGGCCTTCCTCGCATCCGGCACCTCGAGGGCGATGTGCCCGTAGGCGTTGCCAAGCTCGTACTTGTCGGTATCCCAGTTGTGGGTCAGCTCGATCACCGCGCCATCGGCTTCATCCTGATAGCCGACGAAGGCCAGAGTGAACTTGCCGTCCGGGTAGTCCTGCTTGCGCAGCAAGCGCATGCCCAGCACCTCGGTATAGAAGCTCAGGGAACGGTCGAGATCGCCGACGCGCAGCATGGTGTGGAGCAATCGCATGATTCAGTCCTCTTGTGGAGTGGGGTCGGGTTCGCCACCGATAAGCGGCAAGGTTTCCGCCGCCTTTCGCAGCGCCTGCCGGGCCTCCCGCCAATCCGGGTAAAGCGACTCGACAACCGCCCAGAAACGCGGCGAATGGTTCATTTCTTCCAGGTGAGCCACCTCATGGGCCACCACATAGTCGGATAGCGCGGGCGGCAGATGAATCAGGCGCCAGTGCAGGCGGATCCCGCTATTGCGGCTACAGCTTCCCCAACGGGTATTCGCGCTGGTCAGGCGCACCGCCGGCACTTCCTGGTTCAAGCAAAAGCAGAATTCCTCCACCCGGCCACCGAACCACGACAGCGCCCTCGCCCGCAGCGCCTTGACCAAGGCTTTATCCAGCGCAGCGCTTGCCGGAAGCCACAGCTCCTCGCAGCCATCGAGCCCCAATCGCCAACGGGCCTGCCGTGGCGATGCCGGCCCGATACGCAGGCGAATGCGCTCACCCAGTAGCGGAAACTCCGCACCGTCCTGCAACTGCATAGGCTCGGGAGTCGGCCGCTCGCTGCGCGCATCCAGCTTGTCGAGCAACCAGCGCGCATGACTGCGCACAAAGCGCTCGACCTCGCTTTGAGCCAATCCATAAGGCACCGAGACGCGCGGCCCGCGATGGTCTATCTGTAGCGCCAGGGAACGCCGGGCGGACCGGCGCAAGGTCAGCACCACCTCCCTGCCTTCCAGCACCAGGCGGCAGGCGGTTTCGCTCGGCTGGCGAGCGGCCGGCTTCAGCCTGGGCGGACTAAACCTTGTCTTCCCAAACATAGCCCTGCGCAGCCACGCCAGCCTTGAGCCGGGCCATGGCCGCCTCTACGTCCTCGACCCGCCCCTTCATGCCCAGCTCGATCGAGCGGCGTTCGCCTTCACCGGCAATGGTCGGGAGGCTGAACAGCGTGGCCTCCGGAAAAGCGGCCGTCAGCTCCCGCATCAGCGGAATGAGCTGACCTTCGTAGGCATCCCATACCGTGACAGCGGCTTCCACATAATCTTCAACATGGTGCAGATAGGCGTAGCGGGAATCCAGCACCCACTCCACCATCTGCCAGGCCATGATCGGAAAGCCGGGCACGAAGTGGTGCTCCCGGATGGAGAAGCCCGGAATCCGGTTGTAACCGTTGGGAATGATCTCGCTGCCAAGCGGATAAACGCCCATCTGTAGACGCTCCGGCGTCACCTCATCACCGAAGCGGGCACGGATCTCCGCCTCCGCCTCTGGATGCAGGGCCAACTCCAGTCCGAGCGCCTCGCCGGCCGACTCGCGGGTACGGTCATCCGGCGTTGCACCGATACCGCCGAAGCTGAAGACAACATCGCCCGTGGCGAAGGTCTGGCGCAAGGTCTCGACCAGTTGCGGCCCGTCGTCACCCGCATAGCGCGCCCACGACAGCTTGAGCCCACGCGCGCCGAGCAGCTCGATCAACTTGGCGAGGTGCTTGTCACTACGCCGGCCGGACAGGATCTCGTCGCCGATGATCAGGGCACCAAAGTTCATCACAAGCGCTCCGGGAGAGTGGAAACGACAGGCTCGGGGTCCAGCAGCGTAACGCCATTGCGCTGGCGCTCGCGCCGCAGCATTTCCAGCATGAAATGCACGAAGGCGAGGCCAGAGAAAGCCGGCGCCATCAAATTGACCACCGGAATGTATGCCAGCAGCGCACAGGTACCGCCCAGCACCAGCATGGGCATGCGCTGCGTTGCACGCAGGCGCTCCATTTCGCCACCGTCGGCATGCAGCATCAGTGCGTCATAGCCAAAAGCGCGCTGGTTCAGCCAGCCTGTCAGCAACACGGAGGCAACCAATCCAACACCAGGAATCAGCCAGAACGGCAGGGAAACCAGCAAGCCGCCCAAGAAGAGCGCGGAAGCCACTACCGCGTTCCAGGCACTGCCCAAATTACTGCCGCCCCGGCGCAGTTCCAGATCGGTGTAGTCCCGCTTGGCGACCCGCTCCAGCATCATCGGCAGGGCAATCGTCGCAACCAGCAATGCTGCGGTGAGATAGATCAGGGGAACAAAAGCCAGCGCCACCGCTAGCTTCACCATGATCAGCGTAACCGCGGCAAACACCTCCGAACTGTCCAGCCAGCCGCCCACGAAGGCCCAGCCCTCGATCCAACCCATGACCGCGGCGATCAGCGCAGCCCAGGAAAAAACCGCGATCACCAGCCACACCAGCGCCGCCACGATCCCCGGCCATAACAGATGCCAGAAGATATCGCGCCGCGCCAAGCTGCGCAGCGCACGACCGAAGGCGAGCAGGATGTCGCGCATCGCTTAGCGCGGCATTCCCGGCAGCATGCCCTTCATGCCACGCATCAGTTTCTGCATGCCGCCCTTGGAGAACTGCTTCATGACCTTCTGCGTCTGCTCGAACTGGTTCAGCAGGCGATTCACCTCCTGCACCGTTACCCCGGCGCCGGCGGCAATGCGCCGCTTGCGGCTGGCCTTGAGCAATTCCGGCTTGGCGCGCTCCAGCGGCGTCATGGAATTGATGATGCCTTCGATGCGGCCAATCGCCTTCTCCTCAACACCGCCCTGCAATTGGCCTGCGGCCTGGGCGAACTGCGCCGGCAGCTTGTCCAGCATGGAAGAGAGACCGCCCATCTTGCGCATCTGGGCGATCTGCTCCTTGAAGTCGGTGAGGTCGAAACCCTTGCCGCTTTTGAGCTTCTGCGCGAAAGCTTTGGCCTTTTCCTCATCGACACCACGACGTGCTTCCTCGACCAGGCCGAGAATGTCGCCCATGCCGAGGATACGGCTGGCCATGCGGTCCGGATGGAAAGGCTCCAGCCCACTGAGCTTCTCGCCCACACCTGCGAATTTCAGCGGTTTGCCAGTCACATGGCGCACCGACAGCGCCGCACCACCGCGGGAGTCGCCGTCCAGCTTGGTCAGCACCACGCCGGTCAGCGGCAGGGCCTCGTTGAAGGCGCGGGCGGTATTCACCGCGTCCTGACCCAGCATGGCATCCACCACGAACAGGGTTTCCACAGGATCCACCGCGGCGTGCAGAGCCTTGATCTCCGCCATCATGGCTTCATCTATCGCCAGCCGGCCTGCGGTGTCGACCAGCAGCACATCCATGTGGTGCTTGCGCGCATAGTCCAGGGCAGACAGCGCGATATCCACCGGCTTCTGAGCCGCGGTGGAAGGGAAGAATTCAACGCCTGCCTGGCCGGCAACCGTCTTCAACTGCTCGATGGCCGCAGGACGATAGACGTCCGCCGACACCACCAGCACCTTCTTCTTCATCTGCTCCTTCAGGAGCTTGGCCAGCTTGCCAGTGGTAGTGGTCTTGCCCGCGCCCTGCAGACCGGCCATCAGGATCACTGCCGGCGGCTGCGCCGCCAGATCCAATCCTTCGTGGGCTCCGCCCATCAGCAACTTCAGTTCGTCGTGGACCACGCCAACCAGCGCCTGACCAGGCGTCAGCGAGCCAACCACTTCCTGCCCCACCGCCTTTTCCTTCACCTTGGCGACGAAGTCCTTCACCACCGGCAAAGCAACGTCGGCTTCCAGCAAAGCCATGCGCACTTCGCGCATCGCCTCCTGGATGTTGTCCTCGGTCAGGCGGGCCTGCCCACGCAGGGTCTTGACGACCTTAGACAGGCGCTGGGTGAGATTATCTAGCATGTATGGAAGACCTTCGGCCTGGGTGACTTGGAGTAAACTGCTGGAATCTATGCCCCCGATTCTACTTCATCTCCTTCCCGCCTCGCTTTACGCGGGCCTGGGCGCCTGGTTCTGGCGCAGTTGCGTACTGCGGCAAAAAGCCGAGGGACGGCAAGGCATGTCGTCCCGAGAACGCCTTGTCCTGCTGGTGGCGTTGCTTGCCCACGGCCTGGCGCTGCACGAAGCCCTGTTCCCCGGCCAGGAAATGCGCTTTGGTTTCGGCGTCGCCATTTCGCTGATGGTCTGGCTGGCCATCTGCTTCTACTGGGTGGAGACGCTCTACACCCGACTGGAAGGGCTGCACGCACTGGCCATGCCGGCCGGCGCAGTGGCCAGCCTGATTCCGGCCTTTTTCCCAGGGCAGCACATCCTGGCCAACGCAGGCTCACCCGCCTTCCGCGCCCACTTCATCGTCGCCATGCTGGCCTACAGCCTGTTCACGCTGGCGGCACTGCACGCGATGCTGATGGCCGTCGCCGAACGCCGACTGCACAACGCCCGCTTCACCCGGACTCTGGTCAACCTGCCACCGCTGCTGACCATGGAGGCCCTGCTGTTTCGCCTGATCAGCATCGCTTTCGTACTACTGACGCTGACCCTGGCCTCGGGCGTGGTGTTCTCCGAAAGCCTGTTCGGCACCGCCTTCCGGGTGGATCACAAGACCGTCTTCGCGATCATCTCGTGGCTCCTGTTCGGCGCACTGCTTTTCGGCCGCAAGGTGTGGGGCTGGCGCGGTCGGGTCGCCCTGCGGTGGACGCTGGCTGGGTTCATCGCGCTGATGCTGGCTTACGTCGGCAGCCGTTTCGTCATCGAAGTTCTTCTCCATCGCGCAGGCTGACACGATGCCCGCACAGCCAGGAAACACCGCCCTTTACAAGAATCGGCCCGGCGTGCAAGATCGAATGTCAGTTAGTTAAGAGCGGGACATGGCCGCAAACCCCCAGACCGCATTGAGCGGACTTGCACGGGCGCTGATCCAGCATGGCCGGCTTTCCGAGGCCGATGCGCTTTCCTGTGCCCCCAACGCCAGCGGCTCCACCAACGGTTTTCTCCTCGAGGTCGCCCAACGCGGCCTGCTAGCGCCCCGGGACGTCGCCCGCTTCGCGGCTGAGACTTTTGGCTATCCCCTGCTTGACCTCGCCGCGATAGATCGCAGCGTCCTTCCCCGCGACGCGGTGGACCGCAAGCTGATGAGCAAGCATCAGGTCGTCGCCTTGGGGCGACGTCAGAATCGCCTGCTGCTTGCGGTGGCCGACCCGTCGAACATGCGGGTTCTGGACGAGATCCGTTTTCAGACCGGCCTGCAAGTGGATCTGGTTGTCGTCGAGGCGGACAAGCTCGCCAAGCTGGCTGACGCGCTGTCCGAGTCCACCGAGCAGACGCTGAAGGACCTCACCGGCGACGAATTCGACATGGACCTCCTTCAGCAGGAGGCTCCCGGCGAACAAGCGACGACGGAAGACAGCAGCAACGAAGTCGATGACGCTCCTGTCGTCAAATTCATCCAGAAAGTGCTGATCGACGCCATCAACGAAGGCGCCTCTGACATCCACTTCGAGCCCTACGAAAAGTATTACCGCATCCGGGTGCGCACCGACGGCGTGCTGCGCGAGATCGCTCAACCGCCGCTGGTGCTGAAGGAGAAGATCGCGGCCCGGATCAAGGTCATCTCCCGGCTGGACATCTCCGAGAAGCGCGTTCCTCAGGATGGCCGGATGAAGCTGGTGCTGTCCAAGAGCAAGGCCATCGACTTCCGCGTCTCCACGCTGCCGACGCTGTACGGCGAAAAGATCGTCATGCGTATCCTGGACCCCAGCTCCGCGATGCTGGGCGTGGATGCGCTGGGCTACGAGCCCGAACAGAAAAAGACCCTGCTCGACGCAGTACAACGTCCCTACGGCATGATTCTGGTCACCGGCCCCACCGGCTCGGGCAAGACCGTTTCGCTCTACACCTGCCTCAACATCCTGAACAAGGCGGGCGTGAACATCTCCACCGCCGAGGACCCCGCGGAAATCAACCTGCCCGGGGTGAATCAGGTCAACGTGAACGACAAGGCCGGCCTCACCTTCGCCACTGCGCTTCGCGCCTTCCTGCGCCAGGATCCGGACGTCATCATGGTTGGTGAAATCCGCGACCTGGAAACGGCGGAGATCTCGGTCAAGGCTGCGCAGACCGGCCACCTCGTGCTATCCACCCTGCACACCAACGACGCCCCGACCACGCTGGAACGTCTCAAGAACATGGGCGTTGCGCCCTTCAACATCGCCTCGTCGGTGATCATGATCACCGCCCAGCGCCTGGCACGCCGCCTGTGCTCCTGCAAGAAGCCAGCGGATATCCCAATCGAAGCCCTGCTCGAAGCCGGCTTCAGCGAAGAAGATCTGGACGGTAGCTGGCAGCCCTATGCCCCCAACGGCTGCGAGCGTTGCAAGGGTAGCGGCTACAAGGGCCGCGTCGGGATCTATCAGGTCATGCCGATCAGTGAAGACATTGCCCACATCATCATGACCAACGGCAACTCGATGGACATTGCCGCCCAAGCACAGCGGGAAGGCATACGCGATCTCCGCCAGTCAGGCCTGCTCAAGGTAAGGCAAGGCGTAACCTCCCTTGAAGAAGTGTTGGCCTCGACCAACGAATAAGGAAACAGGAAGCGCACATGGCCACAGCAAGCCGCGCCCCCCGCCGCCCCGCGGCCACGGGCCCCAAAGAAGACCTTTACAACTGGGAAGGCAAGGACAAGACCGGCAAGATCGTTCGCGGCGAGATGCGCGCCAGCGGCGAAGCTGTCGTCCAGGCCACTCTGCGCCGCCAAGGCATACTCGTCACCAAGGTCAAGAAGCAGAAGCTATCCCGCGGCCACAAGATCAGCGACAAGGATATCGCTCTCTTCACCCGTCAGTTGGCCACGATGATGAAGTCCGGCGTTCCGCTCTTGCAGGCCTTCGATATCGGCATCAAAGGTTCGGGAAACCCCAGCCTTGCCCGTCTGCTGAACGAGGTGCGCACCGATGTGGAGACGGGTTCCAACCTCTCCCAGGCCTTCAGCCGCCATCCGATTCACTTCGACAAACTGTTCTGCAATCTGGTCGCCGCTGGCGAACAAGCCGGGATCCTGGACAGCCTGCTGGATCGCATAGCCACCTACAAAGAGAAAATTCTGGCGATCAAGAGCAAGATTAAATCAGCTCTGTTTTATCCAATCGCGGTTGTGGTCGTCGCATCCTTGGTCGTTGCCGTGATGATGTTGTTTGTCATTCCCGAATTCAAGAATGTGTTCACCAGCTTTGGCGCTGAGCTACCAGCGCCAACGATGCTGGTCATCACGATGTCAGATTTTTTTGTCGCATATTGGTACTTGGTATTTGGTGCCATCATCGGAACCGTCATTGGCATCGCAGCCACCTATCGACGATCATCCGCAATGCAGATCGCAATAGATCGGCTTGTGTTGAAGATGCCTGTCATTGGCGAAATCATCCGTAAGGCAACTGTCGCGCGCTGGGCTCGGACGCTATCAACCATGTTTGCAGCCGGCGTACCCTTGGTAGAAGCTCTGGATTCGGTTGCAGGCGCAGCAGGTAACTACGTTTACCTCACGGCGACCAAACAGATCCAAAATGACGTCAGCACCGGTACAAGTCTGACGGTATCAATGCAGAACGCCAATGTATTCCCCACGATGGTTGTGCAGATGGTGTCCATCGGCGAGGAATCAGGCCAGCTTGACTCGATGCTAGGCAAGGTCGCCGATTTCTTCGAGCAGGAAGTGGATGATGCGGTGGCCGGCCTGTCCCAACTGCTCGAGCCTCTCATAATGGTCTTCCTCGGCACCGTCATTGGCGGGCTAGTGGTAGCCATGTACCTCCCCATTTTCAAACTGGGCTCGGTGGTCTAACCCTCCTCACTGCCTCGGTCTCCGGGGCGGCTCTCCACAACGCATCAATGCTAGAACTTCTGCACGAGCCTCTCATCTTCACCCTGGTGGCCGCTCTTCTCGGTCTGTTCGTTGGCAGCTTCCTCAACGTCGTCATCCACCGCCTTCCACGGATGCTGGAGCAGGAATGGCATGCACAGGCGGCAGAGTTACGGGGCGAACAGGCTCCAGCTACTGCGCGCTACAACCTGGCAACGCCGCGCTCCAGTTGCCCTCATTGCGGCCATCAGATCAGCGCGGTAGAGAACATTCCGGTGGTGAGCTACCTGGTGTTGCGGGGCCGCTGCCGCCACTGCGGCGCCCGCATCGGCATCCGCTATCCGGTCGTTGAGTTGCTCAGCGCAGCACTTTCCGGCTACGCCGCGTGGCACTTCGGCTGGGGCACAGCAGGCATCGGAGCGCTGCTTTTTGTCTGGGTGATGATTGCGCTGGCCTTCATCGACCTAGACACCCAGCTCCTGCCGGACAGCCTGACGCTGCCACTCCTGTGGGCTGGTCTGCTGCTAAACCTCGGCCCCACCTACGCTTCACTTGGCGATGCGGTAATCGGCGCTGCAGTTGGATATCTCTCCCTGTGGTCAATATATTGGCTGTTCAAGCTGCTCACCGGCCGTGAAGGGATGGGCTATGGCGACTTCAAGCTGCTGGCGGCAATTGGCGCCTGGCTGGGATGGCAGCTGCTGCCGCTCACCATTCTGTTCTCCTCGGTCGTCGGTGCCGTCGTCGGCATCGCGCTCATCCTGTTCGCTCGTCACGGACGCAACGTGCCCATCCCCTTTGGTCCTTACCTAGCGGCAGCGGGAATCCTGGCTCTGTTCTGGGGCGACGCGATCACCGCTTACTACCTGGGCCACCTTTAGTCTGGCCCCTTGAAATAGAGGCTTCTGCCCCTCACATCCGAGCGAGCCTGGCCATTCTTGCCTGCCCGCGCGCCCAGGCCATAAGGCGGAACTGCTTCGCTTCTTCCCGATGCTGCGTTGCGTTAGACTTACGCGCTTGCCTTTTCGGAGGTCATCATGCCTATCTATGAATATCGTTGCGAAAGCTGCGGACACCAGAAAGAACACCTGCAGAAGATGAGCGACGCGCCGCTCTCCACCTGCCCCGCTTGTGGCAAGGAGAGCTATACCAAGCTGCTGTCTGCGGCCGGCTTCCAGTTGAAGGGCAGCGGCTGGTACGCCACCGACTTCAAGAACGGCGGCGGAAAATCAGCGGCGGCCTCGTCCTCCTCGTCCAGCGACAGCGCGCCGGCAGCCGGCTGCGGTGGTGGCTGCGCCTGTCACCCTTCCTGACAGGCAGCGTTAGCGACCCGTGAAAAAGTATCTGATCACCGGACTGCTGATCTGGATTCCCCTCGCCATCACCTTCATGGTGCTGGCCTGGATCGTAAACACCCTGGACCAGATCATCTTGTGGCTGCCGGAAGGCGTGCAACCCAAGATGATGTTCGGCTTCAACATCCCAGGCGTCGGACTGGTTCTCAGCGTACTCATCGTTCTGCTCACCGGCTTGGTCGCGGCCAACGTGCTGGGGCAGAAGTTGGTGCAACTCTGGGAAGCCGTGCTGGCCCGGATCCCGGTGGTGAAGTCCATCTACTACAGCGTCAAGCAGGTTTCCGACACGCTGTTTTCCAGTAATGGCCAAGCCTTCCGCAAGGCGCTGCTGGTGCAATACCCGCGCCAGGGCGCCTGGACCATCGCCTTCCTGACCGGCAAGCCCGGCGGCGATGCCGCCCAGCATCTGCCCGGCGACTATGTCAGCGTCTACGTGCCGACCACCCCCAACCCGACCTCGGGCTTCTTCCTGATGATGCCGGCCACTGACGTCATCGAGCTGGAAATGAGTGTGGACGAAGCGCTGAAGTACATCATCTCCATGGGCGTCGTCGCGCCCGCACCGCGCCGTTTGAGCGAGCGGCCCGCGCTGCTGAACGAATAACGCACCTTGCCTTCCCCGGCGGCCTTGGCCGCCTTCTGAATTGCCGGAATCCCACACCATGCGAACTCATTACTGCGGAAACGTCACCGCCGCCGACCTGGATCAGATCGTCACGCTGAACGGCTGGGTGCATCGCCGCCGCGACCACGGCGGCGTCATCTTCATCGACCTGCGCGACCGCGAAGGCCTGGTCCAGGTCGTCTGCGATCCGGACCGCGCGGAGATGTTCAAGACCGCCGAGTCGGTGCGCAACGAGTTCGTGCTGCAGATGAGCGGCAAGGTGCGCCGCCGCCCGGCCGGCACCGAGAACGCTAACCTCACCTCTGGCGAGATCGAGGTGTTGTGCCACGACATCCAGATCCTGAACGCCTCGGTCACCCCGCCGTTCCAGCTCGACGACGAGAACCTGTCCGAGACAGTGCGCCTGGCCAACCGGGTGATCGATCTGCGCCGCCCGCAGATGCAGAAGAACATGATGCTGCGCTACAAGGTCGCGATGGCCTTCCGCCGTTTCCTGGATGGCGCCGGCTTCATCGACATCGAAACGCCGATGCTGACCAAGAGCACGCCGGAAGGCGCGCGCGACTACCTGGTGCCCTCCCGTGTGCATCCGGGCCAGTTCTTCGCCCTGCCGCAGTCGCCGCAGCTGTTCAAGCAGCTGCTGATGGTGGCCGGCTTCGACCGCTACTACCAGATCACCAAGTGCTTCCGTGACGAGGACCTGCGCGCCGACCGCCAGCCGGAATTCACCCAGGTCGATATCGAAACCTCCTTCCTGAACGAAACCGAAATCACCGCGATCATGGAAGAGATGATCCGTTTCGTGTTCAAGGAAGCCCTGGCGGTGGAACTGCCCAGCCCCTTTCCGCGCATGACCTACACCGAAGCCATGCGCCGCTTCGGCTCGGACAAGCCCGATCTGCGCGTCACCCTGGAGCTGACCGAAGTCACCGACGCCATGCAGGACGTCGCCTTCAAAGTCTTCTCCGGCCCGGCCAGCAACGGCGGCCGCGTCGCCGCCATGCGCGTGCCTGGCGGCGCCAGCCTGAGCCGTGGCGAGATCGACGAATACACCAAGTTCGTCGGCATCTACGGCGCCAAGGGCCTGGCCTACATCAAGGTGAACGACGTCACCAAGGTGAACGAGGAAGGCCTGCAGTCGCCCATCGTCAAGAACCTGAACGAGACCGCGCTGCGCACCGTGCTGGAACGCACCGGCGCCCAGTCCGGCGACCTCATCTTCTTCGGCGCCGACAAGGTCAAGGTGGTGAACGACGCCATGGGCGCGCTGCGCACCAAGCTCGGCCACGAGAAGGGCTACGTCACCGGTGAAGCCTGGCGCCCGCTGTGGGTGGTGGACTTCCCGATGTTCGAGTACGACGAGGACGACAAGCGCTGGACTGCCTGCCACCACCCCTTCACCAGCCCGAAGGACGAGCATGTCGACCTGCTCGCCACCGACCCGGGCGCCTGCGTGGCCAAGGCTTACGACCTCGCCCTCAACGGTTGGGAAATCGGCGGCGGCTCGGTGCGTATCCACCGTGCCGACGTGCAGGCCAAGGTGTTCGAAGCGCTCAACATCGGCGCCGAGGAACAGCAGGTCAAGTTCGGCTTCCTGCTGGACGCGCTGAAGTACGGCGCCCCCCCGCACGGTGGCCTCGCCTTCGGCCTGGACCGCGTGGTCACCATGATGGCCGGCGCCGAATCCATCCGCGACGTCATCGCCTTCCCCAAGACCCAGCGCGCCCAGTGCCTGCTCACTGACGCTCCGGGCGAAGTGGACGAGAAGCAGCTGCGCGAGCTGCACATCCGCCTGCGCCAGAAGGTGGAAACCCAGGTGGAAGTCGCCCGCGACTGATCGCGGCGCAGCCCCTCAGGAAGAAAGCGGATGCAAGACATCCGCTTTTTTTCGCCCGGCGGGCCTTCAGCCCGGCCCCGTATTTGCCGTAAGCTTTTCCAGCCAGCCCCGGCCCGCCTACGCCCGATACGACCAAGAACATGGCCTCCCTTGCCGGTCTCTCCGTCCTGGTCATAGAAAGCCAGCCCAATATGCGCGCGCAACTGCGCGGCATGCTGACCTCCATCGGCCTGGATCAGGTGCAGTTCGCCGCCTCCGCCGGCATGGCCGTGCGCCGGCTGCGCGAACGCCGATACAACCTGCTGCTGTGCGAGTACCACCTCGGCGAAGGCCAGGACGGCCAACATCTGCTCGAAGACCTGCGGAATCACGAGATCATTCCGCTGGACACGCTGTTCATCATGATCACCGGCGAGCGCAATTACGAGCGCGTCGTCAGCGCCGCCGAGCTCGCCCCCAACGACTACATCCTCAAGCCGCTGACCGCGGAAACACTGCGCGCCCGCCTGCAACGCGCGTTCGACAAGCGTGAAGCCTTCCTGCCGGCGTGGAAGCTGATCGAGATGGGCGATTCGGTGGAAGCCGTGGCCTACTGCGAACAGGCGCAAGACGAATATCCGCAGTACCTCATCGACTTCCTCCGTCTGCAGGCCGAACTCCATGCCGCCATGGGCCATGTGGAGCAGGCGGAGAGCCTCTATCGCCTCATCCTCGAATCCCGCACCACGCCCTGGGCTCGGCTGGGGCTGGCGCGCATGCTCTACACCCGCAAACGCTACGACGAGGCGGAGGAATTCCTCACCGACCTCATCAGCGAGAACGACCTCTACCTGGATGCCTACGATCTGCTGGCGCGCTGCCGTGAGGAAAACGGCCGCACCGAGGAAGCACGGGAGGTGGTCGAAGCCGCCGCCAAGCGCTCGCCGCACCGGCTGAACCGCCTGCGCCACCTGGGCGAACTCGCCCTCAGCCTGGGCGACGCGGCGGCAGCCGAAAACACCATGGCCGAAGTGGTGCGCAAGGGTAAATACTCCGACTTCCGCGATCCGGAAGACCATGTGCGGCTGGTGCAGGCGCAACTGGAACAAGGCAAGGTCGAAAGCGCCGAAGCCACCATCGCCGACCTGGACAAGACCATGGGCGAAGTGCCCAAGGCCAGGCTGTGCAAGGCCTTGTCCAGCGCCTTGCTGCATGCGCGCAGCGGCGATGTGCCGCGCGCCCAGGAAGCCCTGCTGGAAGCGGCCAGGAGCAGCGCCGCCGCCGGCGCCCTGTCGGTCGGCCTCAAGCAGGAGCTGGTGAAGGCCTGCTTCGATAACCAGCTGGGCGACCAGGGCACCGAAGTCGTCATGGACATCCTGCGCAACGCCGCCGACGAGCACACGGTGGAAAGCACCCGCGAGGTGCTGCGCTCCCGTGGCCTGGAAGAGCTTTCGCGCCAGATCGAACAGCGCATCCAGGCCGAGGTGAAGGGCTTGATCAGCACCGGAGCCGAGAAGGCGCGGGCCGGCGACTACGACGGCGCGGTCGCCGAAATGATGAACGCCGCGCGCAAGATGCCCGGCAACCCACATGTGCTGTTCAACGCCGCCCTCGCCCTACTGCGGCACATCGAGCACCGCGGCTGGAACGAGCGTTTCGCCGCCCAGGCGCGCGGCATGATAGAGCGCGCCCGCCGGCTGGCGCCGGCCTATCCCAAGCTGTCCGCCATCAGCGAGTTCATGCACAGCCTGCTGCAGCGCTACGGCATCCGCCCGCAGGGCATTCCGCGCCGCCCCGCGTAAGCTTCAACTCCTTTACGACCCCATTCCGGAATGCTGCTCCGCCTCTTCGCCCTGCTCCTGCTGTGCCTCGGCCTCGCCGGCTGCAGCCCCGCCACCCCGGATGCCGGCCGCCCCCATGTCGACCTGCCGCCGGAAGTCCACGCCACGCTGGCATTGATCGCACGCGACGGCCCCTATCCCTACAACAAGGACGGCACCGTCTTCCAGAACCGGGAAGGTCTGTTGCCGAGGGCCGAGCGCGGCTACTACCGGGAATTCACCGTGCCGACGCCCGGTGCGAAGAACCGCGGCGCCCGGCGCATCGTCACCGGCGGCACGCCACCCGAGGTTTTCTACTACACCGAAGACCACTACCAGAGCTTCCGCCGCATCACACCCGCGCCATGACTCCAGACTTCCTTACCCCCGCGCACAACGGCATCCATCCTGAAGGTGCCCCGCTACCGACGCCGGAGCAGCTGCGGGCAAGCGGCCTGAGCGCCATCACCATCGACCTCGGCGACTGCACCGACAAAGCCAAGCTGCTGGCCCGCATCGCTGCCGCCCTGGACTTCCCCGACTGGTTCGGCCACAACTGGGACGCCCTTTCCGACTGCCTGGGCGATCTCTCCTGGCTGCCGGCCGACGGCTACCTGATCACACTGGCCGGTACGCAAACCCTGCGCGCCGCGGCGCCCTCCGACTGGGAAACCCTGCTCGAGATCCTCGCCGAGGCGGCCGGGCTGTGGCAGGAACAGGGCACGCCCTTCCACGTCTTCCTCACTGCAGATAGGGCATGAACCAGCCTGCTGGCTACAAGACGCCGATTTCGGTGCTGGTGGTCGTCCACACCCTTGGCGGCGAAGTCCTGCTGCTGGAGCGCGTTGCGCCATCCGGCTTCTGGCAATCGGTCACCGGCAGCCTGGAAGCGGGCGAAACGCCGGAGCAAGCCGCGCGCAGGGAGCTGGAGGAAGAAACCGGCTTGCCCGCCAGCGCCGGCGAATTCCGCGACCATCAGCACAGCGTGCGCTTTCCCATCCTGCCGGCATGGCGGCACCGCTACGCCCCCGACGCGCTGGAGAACACCGAGCACTGGTTCAGCCTGCGGCTGCCCCGACGCCTGCCTGTCCAGCTCTCAGCCAAGGAGCACCGCAACTTCCACTGGCTGCCCTGGCGCGACGCCGCTGCTCAGGCCACGTCGTGGACCAACCGGGACGCCATCCTGGCGCTGGGCGCCGACCTCGACACCAGCTGAATCCTCCAATCGTCGCAATCAAGGCTGCACGGCCTTGCCCAGGCGCTCCGCCACCAGGGCTTCCAGACAGGCAGGGCAATAACAGCCCGCGCTTTCCTCGCCCTCGACAGGTACCGCGAAAACCGGCGGAAACGCGCTACACCAGCATTTCGCCTCTCCCGCCGTCATACCGCAGACGAAAGCCTGCCCACAGCGGGAACATACGCTGGCGCCGCTCTCCTGTTTCCCCCCCTTCACCATTTCTCGCTCCCCGCGGATACACCGGCCAGATCATAGCCGCCGCCATCACCCATACCGAGGCGGAACATCGCCGAACAGGTATTGAAACCCCGCTCTCCGTACCCATATTTCGTCCAAGACCGGAAATGCCGGCGTGGTCCGAAAAGGAGAGCGAAAAATGAGCAACCTGTCCCGTCATGATCCTCTGGAAAACTTCTTCCGCGGCTTCTTCGTGCGGCCGGTGGAGTTCAGCTCCGGCGCCACGGCCGACGCCCCGCAGATGCGGGTGGACGTCAAGGAGAGCCCGGAAGGCTACGAAGTGCTCGCCGAGCTGCCAGGCGTCGCCAAGGACGACATCCACATCCATATCGACGGCCCGGTGGTGTCCATCTCGGCCGAGCGCAAGCAGGAGAAAGAGGTGAAGAGCGGCGAGCGCGTGCTGCGCACCGAACGCCACTTCGGCAAGGTTTCGCGCAGTTTCCAGCTGGGCCAGGAAATCGACGAAGGCCAGTCCTCCGCCAGCTTCACCGATGGCGTGCTCACGCTGAAACTGCCACGCAAGCCAACCGCCCAGGCCAAGCGCCTCAACATCTCCTGATCTTCCCTGAGCACGGCCGCCTTCGGGCGGCACGGCAGCAGCGCAGGAAAAAGGCCGCACCGGAGCAATCCGGGCGGCCTTTGTCTTTTTCAGCCGATTGAACAAGGCCGCGCTAGCGGTGACAATCCCGCCGGCGCCTCATGCTTCGCCCGCCACCTCACCCACGCAAGCCCGCCCCGACAACCCTGACGCCATCTGCCATGCCGCGCTGGATCGCCGCCTTCCTGCTCTGCGCCCTCGCCAGCCTGCCGGCCTGGGCGGCAACCTTGCGCGTCGGCCCGTATGAGACCTACACCCGCATCAGCGATGCCGCGCGCGCGGCTGCCGATGGCGACACGATAGAGATCGCCGCCGGCGAATACCGCGGCGACGTTGCCGTATGGACACAGCGCCGCCTCACCATACGCGGCCTGGGCAGCGGCGCGGTGCTCATCGCCGACGGCGCCAGCGCCGAGAACAAGGCCATCTGGGTGATACGCAACGGCGACTTCGACATCCACAACCTCACCTTCCGCGGCACCCGGGTGAAGTACAACAACGGCGCCGGCATCCGCTTCGAGCACGGCCGCCTGCGGGTGGTGAACTGCCGCTTCCTCGACAACCAGACCGGCATCATGAGCTCCAACGACGGCGTGTCCGAACTCATCGTCATGGGCAGCGAGTTCGGCGACGCGCCGCACAACGACCAGTGGCTGCCCCACCTGCTCTACGCCGGCCGCATGGCGCGGCTGACGGTGATAGGCAGCAGCTTTCACGGCGGCTATCGCGGCCACCTGCTGAAGTCCCGCGCACGGGAAAACTTCATCCTCTACAACCGCCTGGTGGATGGCAGCGACGGCGGCGCCTCCTACGAGCTGGAGTTTCCCCAGGGCGGCCGCGCGGTGGTGGTGGGCAACGTCATCGGCCAGTCGCGCAATACCCAGAACATCTCGCTGATCGCCTACGGCGCGGAAAAGGCCTTCTGGCCCAAGAACGGCCTCTACCTCGCCCACAACACCTTGCTGGATGACTTGCCCGCCGGCGGCCGCTTCGTCCGCATCTGGAACGAGAGCTTCAGCAATGGCATCGACGTGGTGGCACGCAACAATCTGCTGATCGGCAACGGCGCCTTCGACATCGCCGACGACGAGCACTCCGGCGGCAACCACCGCCTGCGCGCCGGCCAGCCCGGCACGCCCGCCGCCCCGGACTTCCGCCTGCCGGCCGACTCTCCCCTGCGCAGCCAGCGCTTCGACGGTCCGGCCACCCCCTACGGCGAACTGACGCCGCGCTGGGAGTTCATTCCGCCGCGCGGCACGCGCCAGCTGGACCCGGCGCAGCCGCTCGCTCCCGGCGCCGTTCAAACCCCATCCTCCGAATAGCCGCATGCGCGCCCTACTCCTGCTCATCGCCTTCCTGATCTCCTACGGCTCGCTCTATCCCTTCCAGTTCGCCGGCCACGAAGGCAGCATGGCCGAACTGCTGGGGCTGCTCTCCGACCTGGACATCCCGACCACCCGCGGCGACATCGTCGGCAACATCCTGCTCTTCCTGCCCTACGGCATCATCGGCCACCTCGCGGCGCAGCACTCGCCGCGGCCGGCGTTCAGCGGCTGGCTCATCGCCCTGCTCGGCATCCTGCTCGCGGTCGTGCTGCAGGTGGCGCAGGTGTGGCTGCCGGCGCGGGTACCGGCCATAGGCGACGCCATCGTCAACACCGTGGGCCTGGCCATCGGCTTCGCCATCGGCGCGCTCGCGGGAAAACGCCTGCTGTCGCTGGGCCTCTCCGCCGACGCCGCGATGCTGGTGCCGCTCACCCTACTGCTGCTGTGGCTGGCCTACCGCTGGTTCCCGCTGGTGCCGACGCTGGACCTGCAGAACGTGCGCAACGCGGTGAAGCCGGTGTTCCTGTCGCCGCAGATAGACCTCACCCGCATCTTCCACACCGCGGTGGCCTGGTTCGCCTGGTTCGTCATCGCCGGCGCAACCCCGCTACGGCGCTGGCCGCTTTGGCTGCTGGGCGCCGCGGCGCTGGCGGTGACCGCGCTGCAGCCCTTCTTCGTCGGCAACCGGCTGGCGCTGAACAATCTGCTCGGGCTGGGTGTGGCGCTGCTCGCCCTGCCGCTGGCGCGCCGCCCGCACGCAGCCGCGCTCGCCTGCGCCGGCCTGTTCCTGGCACTGCTGCTGAGCGGCATCGCGCCCTACGATTTCATCTCCACGCCGGGGCGTTTCGAATGGCTGCCGTTCAACGGCTTCCTCGAAGGCAACATGGCGCGCAACACCCTGAACCTGATCGAGAAGTGCTACCTCTATGGCGCCCTGCTCTTCCTGCTGCAGCAGAACGGCTCGCGCCCCGGCGCGGCCGCCTTCACCGCCGCGCTGTGGCTGGCGGTGATCGAGTTCCTGCAGCTGTGGGTGCCCGGCCGCACCGCCGAGATCACCGATCCCCTGCTGGCGCTGTGCCTGGCTTTTGCCTTCGCCCGCAGCCGCAGCGCCGTTCCGGCACGCCGCGGCAGCGGTTCGACGCCCCGCCGGCGTATCGCCTAGAATTCGCCCACCACCCCAAGACGGACCCAAGACATGAGCACCGCCCCGGCTACGCCCCTCCCGGTCACCCCCGGCCTGAAGGCCGAAATCCTTGCCGAAGCCCTGCCCTACATCAAGCGCTTCTTCGACAAGACCATCGTCATCAAGTACGGCGGCAACGCCATGACCGACGCCAAGCTGAAGGACAGCTTCGCGCGCGACGTGGTGCTGCTCAAGCTGGTCGGCATGAACCCGGTCGTGGTGCACGGCGGCGGGCCGCAGATCGAGAACCTGCTGAACCGCGTCGGCAAGAAGGGCGAGTTCATCCAGGGCATGCGAGTGACCGACGCCGAGACCATGGAAGTGGTGGAAATGGTGCTCGGCGGCCAGGTGAACAAGGAAATCGTCAACCTGATCAACCAGCACGGCGGCAAGGCCGTCGGCCTCACCGGCAAGGACGCCAGCTTCATCCGCGCCAAGAAGCTGCTGATGCAGAAGAAGGACGCGCCGCCGGGAGACACGGTGGATGTCGGCCAGGTCGGCGAGATCACCCAGATCGACCCCAGCCTGATCTCCTTCCTCGACCAGGGCGACTTCATCCCGGTGATCGCGCCCATCGGCGTCGGCGAAGAGGGCGAGACCTACAACATCAACGCCGACGTGGTCGCCGGCAAGCTGGCCGAGATCCTGAAGGCGGAGAAGCTGGTGCTGCTGACCAACACGCCGGGCGTGCTGGACAAGGCCGGCACCCTGCTGACCGGCCTCACCCCGCGCCAGATCGACGATCTGGTGGCTGACGGCACCCTGTCCGGCGGCATGCTGCCGAAGATCAGCTCCGCGCTGGACGCAGCGCGCAACGGCGTGAAGTCGGTGCACATCATCGACGGCCGCGTCGAACACTGCCTGCTGCTGGAAATCCTGACCGACCATGGCGTCGGCACCATGATCAAGAGCAAGTAAGGGAATTGATGGCGTCCGGCCCTACGGGGCCGGATCTGGTACTGCGTACTGCCAGCCTTATTGGCTGGAAGCCGGCGTTTCGGCGGCAGGCGTTCCGGCGGCAGGCGTCTCCACCGCAGCCGGATTCGCAGCAGGCGCTTCGGCATCCGCCGCCCCTGCAGGCGCATGTTCGTGTGCCGGCACAGCCGGTTCCGGCTCCCGCCACACGCCAGCCTTCACCAGGCGCTGGCGCAGACCGGGCAGCGGGAAGCCCAGGTCGTAAGCGCGGTGCGCATTCGGCAGCGCCTTGTCGTAGTTCTTCATATCGGCGTAAGCCAGACCCAGGTTGTAGTAGCTGCTGGCGTTGTTGGGGTCTTCGGCGATGGCCGCTTCCAGCTGCTTCACCGCGTCCTGCGGCCGACCCGACTTGATCAGGTGGATGCCGTACACCAGCTTCACCATCGGATCGTCCGGCGCATAGTGCAGGCCGCGCTCGAACCAGCACTCCACCACGTAGGGCTGGCCCTCGGGCTTCTTGCTCTTGGTCTTGAACGACCATTCGCTCATGGTCTGCAGCGCGCGGTAGTGGTTGGGAAAGACGCGCAGCGTATAGGCCAGGTCGCCCGCCAGGGCGCCGGTGGTACCCCGGCGCAGGCTGCGGATGTCCTCGGTGTAGTGGCGGTGCTCCACCATGCCCAGCATCTTGCCTTCCGGGAAACGGTAGTCGAACGGCCCGGTGGCATTGTGGAAGGGGTCGCCGCATTCGCTGCCCAGCGCCAGCGCGCTCCCACTTGCCAGCAAGGCCCAGCCGGCCAGCGCCGCGCCCAGAATTCTCTTGCTCATCTGCATCCCGTCTTCCTCGATAAAACCCGCAAGACCCGGCGGCCCGCGCATACCGGCCCGTGATGATACTGCAAGCCTCCACGGCCCCCGCTTCCCGGGAAATATCTCCGAGACATGACACCGGGAAAGCCGGGATAATCTGCTACTGTTCCGGCCGGCAGCGCCTGCCATCCCCATGTACCTCTTGCAGGAGTCCCTGGAGCGTGACGAATCCGCGCCCGCGCCTGGTGGTCTACACCCGCGTCTATCCCAACAGTGCCCAGCCCAACTACGGCTTGTTCGTGCGCGAGCGCATGCGCCGCGTGGCTGCCGAGCTGGACCTCGTGGTAGTGGCACCGGTGCCGTGGTTTCCCTTCCAGGGCCTGTTGCGCCGCCTGCGGCCGCACTATCGGCCGGCGGTGCCCGCCTACGAGGAGCAGGACGGCATCCGCGTCTATCACCCGCGCTTCTTCTGCTTCCCCGGCATCCTGAAGTGGAGCGATGCCTGGCTGCAGGCGCTGGGCAGCCTGCCGCTGATGCGCCGCCTGAAGCGCGAATTCGGCTATGAGCTGATCGACTCCCACTTCGTCTACCCGGACGGCGCCGCCGCCCGCCTGCTGTCGCGCTGGCTGGGCGTGCCTTACACCATCACCCTGCGCGGCAGCCTGCTGCGCTTCGGCCGCAGCAAGACGCAGAAGCGCCAGATCGACAAGGCCATCCGCGACGCCGCACGGGTGTTTTCTGTAGCCGACTCGCTGCGCCAGGACGCCATCTCCTGGGGGCACGACCCGGACCACCTGCAGGTGGTCGGCAACGGCGTAGACCTGGACCGCTTCCGCCCCGAAGACCAGGCCGGGAGCCGCCGCCGCCTCGGCCTGCCGGAAGGCGTGCGCATGCTGGTCTCCGTCGGCGGCCTCACCGAGCGCAAGGGCTTCCACCGCGTCATCGAGGTGCTGCCGCAGTTGCGCCAGAGCCATGGCGACATCCACTTCGTGGTCGCCGGCGGCGCCAGCCCGGAGGGCAACAACCGCGCCGAACTGGAAGCGCAGATCGCCGCGCTCGGGCTGCAGGACTGCGTACACCTGATAGGCGCGAAGTCGCCGGACGAGCTGCGCTACGTCTATTCCGCCGGCGACGTCTTCGTGCTCGCCACCCGCTTCGAGGGCTGGGCCAACGTCTTCCTCGAAGCCTCCGCCTGCGGCCTGCCCATCGTCACCACCCGGGTCGGCGGCAATGCCGAAGTGGTCAGCTCGGACGATGTCGGCCTGCTGGTGCCTTATGGCGATGCCGACGCACTGCGCGACGCCCTGCGTGCGGCCTTCGAGCGCGAATGGAAGCGGGAAGCCATCCTGGAACATGCGCGCATCAACGCCTGGCAGACGCGCATCCCGCAGCTGCTCGCCGCCTTCCAGGCCATCACCGCCCCCAAGTCTGCCACCGCGCCGGCCACCGCCGACAACGGCCTGGCCGATGGCGCGAAGTAAGACCGCCAGCCGTCCATGAGCGCCTACACCCTGTTCGCTTCGCGGCTGTTGTTCCCGCTGCACGAGCGCCTGAAGCGCCACGACACCGTCGCCATCCTGCGCGAACTGGAGCGCAGCCAATGGCTGGATGCCGCCGGCCTGCAGGCCCTGCAGCTGGAGCGGCTGCGCCGCTTGCTGGCACAGGCTGCCGCCCGCGTGCCCTACTACCGCGAGCTGTTCGCCCAGGCCAGGCTGACGGCGGAGGATTTCCGCTCGCTGGACGATCTCGCCCTGCTGCCCGTCACCGACAAGGCGCTGATCCGCAGCCAGGGCAGCGCCTGGCAGGCCGAAGGCGCGGTCGACGCCGCCTGGCAGCAGACCAGTGGCTCCTCCGGCGAACCGCTGCGCTTCCTGCTCGGCCGCCATCGCGTCAGCTTCGACATCGCCGCCAAGTGGCGGGCGATGCGCTGGTGGGGCGTGGACATCGGCGATCCGGAAGCGGTGCTGTGGGGCTCGGCCATCGAACATGGCGCCCAGGACAGACTGCGCGAGTGGCGCGACCGCCTGCTGCGCTCCCAGCTGATCCCCACCCACGACCTCACGCCGGCGCGCATGGACGCCATCCTCGCCGACCTGCGCCGCAGCCGGCCGCGCATGCTGTTCGGCTACCCCTCGGCGCTGTCCCGCCTCGCCTTCCATGCTCGCGCACGCGGCCTGCACATGGACGACCTCGGCATCCGCGTCGCCTTCTGCACCTCGGAAGTGCTGCGGCCGGAATGGCGCGAGGCCATCGCCCAGGTCTTCGGCTGCGGCGTCGCCAATGAATATGGCGCGCGCGACGCCGGCTTCCTCGCCCGCGAATGCCCGCAGGGCGGCCTGCACCTGACGGCGGAGGAGGTCATCGTCGAAGTGGTGGACGAAGCCGGACACCGCCTGCCGGCCGGCGAAGAAGGCGACATCGTCGTCACCAACCTCGCCGGCCCGGAATTCCCCTTCATCCGTTACCGCACCGGCGACCGCGGCCGCCTGTCCGCCACGCCCTGCGCCTGCGGCCGCGGCCTGCCGCTGCTGGCCGAGATCGGCGGCCGCGCCAACGACGGCCTGATCGCCAGCGACGGCGCCTGGGTGCACGGCAGCGCCTTCAACCACCTGCTGCGCGACCTCGCCGGCCTGGAGGCCTACCGCATCGTGCAGGAGCGCCGCGACCAGGTGCGCCTGTTGCTGCGCATGCAGGGCGGCGTGCCGGCCGGCGTCGCCGACGCGCTGATCGCCGCCTTCCGCGCCCGTCTGGGCGAGGGTGTCGCGGTCGCGGTGGAAGCGGTCGACGAGATCCCCCCCATGCCCAACGGCAAGTTCCGCCACATCGTCTGCCTGGTCGACACCGACCAGCCCGCCCTGCCCCACGCCCGCGAAGAACAGCCCGCATGAACGCCGACGCCCTGCTCGCCCCGGCGGTACGCGCCGCCCTCGGCCTCGCCTCCCCCGGCGGCCGCCGCGCCCGCCTGTCCACCCTGATCTTCCACCGCGTGCTGCCTGCGCCTGACCCGCTGCTGCCCGGCGACCCGGACGCCGCCACCTTCCGCTGGCAGATGCGCACCCTGGCACGGCACTTCAACGTCCTGCCGCTGGGCGAGGCGGTGCAGCGCCTGCGCGAGAGCAGCCTGCCGCCGCGTGCCGCCTGCGTCACCTTCGACGACGGCTACGCCGACAATCTCACCGTCGCCGCCCCCATCCTGCGCGAGCTGGGCATTCCGGCCACCTTCTTCATCGCCACCGGCTACCTGGATGGCGGCCGCATGTTCAACGACACCCTGATCGAGCTCGCCCGCCGCCTGCCCGGCGAACAGTGCGATCTCTCCGCGCTCGGCCTCGGCAGCCATCCGCTCGCCAGCGCGGCGGACCGGCACAAGCTGGTCGGCGTGCTCGTCTCCCACTTCAAGTACCAGCCGCCGGAAACCCGGCTGCAGGCCGCGGAGACACTGGCCGCCAGCTTCGGCGTCACCCTGCCGGACGACCTGATGATGAGCAGCGCCCAGCTGCGCGAACTGCGCGCCCTGGGCATGGAGATCGGCGGCCACACCGACAGCCACCCCATCCTGGCGCGCCAGGACCTCGCCGCCGCCGAGCAGGAGATCCGCCTCGGCAAGGCCAGGCTGGAGGAGATCCTCGGCGAATCGCCACGCCTCTTCGCCTACCCCAACGGCCGCAAGGGCAAGGACTACACCGAGGAACACGTCGCGCTCGCCCGCGCCTGCGGCTTCGACGCCGCCGTCTCCACCAACTACGGCGCCGCCAGCGCGGACAGCGACCCCTACCAGCTGCCGCGCTTCACCCCGTGGGACAAGACGCCCGGCCGCTTCGCCCTGCGCCTGCTGCGCAACCTCTACCACTGATGGACCGCGCCATCGCCGCGGCCGAGGCCCTGCTCGCCCGCCTGCTGCCGGCGCTCGCCGTACAGCTGCGGCCCGCCGGCGGCCTGCACGATCCGCAGTTGGACGCGCCCACGCCGCCGGACCACTACGGCAACCTCAGCGCCGCGCTGGCCCTGTCCGCCGCCGGCCAAACCGCAGCCGCGACGATCGCGCTGGACGCCTGGCTGGCCACGCCGGCCGAGAAGCTCGGCCACCTGCCCTTCAACCGCCTGCTGCTCCTGCTGCTGCGCCAGCTGCAGACTGGCGACACAGCCCTCGCCCCCAAGCTCACCGCCGGCCTCGCCCGCTGCCCGCTGCGGCCGCCCTACCCGTCCAACAACTGGAGCCTGCTGGCCGCCGCCACCCAGGTACTGGAAACCGAAGCCGGCAGCCAGGAGCGCACTGCCAAGCGCGACGAATTCCTCGCCCTGCTGCAGCGCTGGACCACGAGCGACGGCGGCTTCATCGACTTCCCCGCCCAGCCGGCCGGCCGCGTCGCCACGCCGCAGGCCTATCACCACAAGGCGCTCTTCCTCGCCGCCCTGCTCGCCCGGCTGGATGGCGATGCGGCACTCGCCGCCCAAGCCCGGCGCCTGCTGGACTGGACTGCCCGCTACTGGGACGCGGCCGCCCTCGCCGGCGGCCTGGGCCGCAGCAGCCACGCCCTGTTCGGCGACGGCTGCCTGCTCGCCGCCCTGCTGCTGCTCGCCCCCCGCTGCGATGGCCCCGACCCGGCCGCCGCCCTGGCCGCCCGGCTGGCCAGCCAGTTCCGCGACGACGGCCTGCTGTGGCTGACGCCCGCCGGCGCCAGCGCCGCCGATGCCGGCTGGGACAACTACATGCACCTGTCGGTGTACAACGCCTGGACCGCCGGCGTTGTCGCCTTTGCCCTGCACCTGCGCCAGCACACCGAGGCCCCGGCAGCCCTGCGCGAAATCCGCTGGCAAGGCGACCTGCGCCCCGCCCATTTCCATGACGACAGCGCCGGCCTGCTGTGCCTGCGCAGCGCCAGTGGTGCCAGCCTCGCCCTGGGCACCCGCGGCCAGCTACCGCAGGCCTTCAGCCTCAACGAAGCCGAACTGCGCTACGCCGGCGGCCAGCCCTTCCATTTCGTCTCCGCCCAGGGCCGGCCCTTGCTGCCGCCGCCGCTGCGCCGCCCGCTCGCCGAACTGCTCGCCCAGCCGGCCCTCGCCGGGTGGACGCCGCTGTTCCGCGCCGGCGGCCGGCTGTATGCGCTGAGCGACTTCGACGAAGTGACCATCGAACCGCAGGCCAACGGCTGCCGCGTCACCCTCAATGGCAGCGCCCGCACGCTGACCCGCAGGCCGCCAGACACCGCCTGGCGCCGGCTGGTTGCCGCCTTCGACTGGCGCTTCCTCGGCGGCCGCCTCGGCCGCAGCGAATCCCTGCGCCGCCAGCGCCTGCCCGGCCTGAAAGCCCGGCTGGTGATGGAGCTGGGCCTGGAGCCGCCGCGCATCAGCCGCGAGCTGCAGCTGGAGGTGGGCGCGCAGGGCGCCATCGAGTACCTGAATCCCCAGGGCCATGCGCTGATGGCCGACATCGGCTGGCAGAGGGTGGAAGCCGAGCCGCAGCCGGCGGGCGACGAAAGCTGGCAGGAGACCGCCTTGCCCGCCACGCTGCCCGGCGGCCTGGGCCGCTGCCTGCCGCGCCGCCAGCTCACAGCGGGCACCCATCGCTGGCGGCTGGTTCTTGCGCTGCCGCCTTCCCCAGATCAGTAAGCCTCCGAGCCGCCTACCGTGTTCGCCGTCATCATTCCCTACTACCAGCGCCAGCCCGGCATCCTCGCCGCCGCACTGCGCTCGGTCGCCGCCCAGGACGTGACCCTGCCGGTGCATGTCTATGTCGCCGACGATGCGTCGCCCGCGCCGCCCGAACCGGAGGTCGCCGAGGTTTCCTGGCCGGCCAACTTCCAGGTCCGCATCCTCAAACAGCCCAACGGCGGCCCCGGCGCAGCGCGCAATCTGGCGCTGGATGCACTGGGCGAGGAAAGCTACGTCGCCTTCCTGGACTCGGACGACAGCTGGCAGCCGGACCACCTCAGCGCCGCGCTGCGCGCCTTCGAGCTGGGCTACGACGCCTACACCTCGGACTGGCAGGTGGATGGCGGCGACAAGCTGGCCCACGCCCGCTTCTACGGCAACCGCCTGCAGTTGAAGCCGCTGCAGGACCCACCCTGGGCGCGGGCGCTGGCGGACGAGCTGATCAACTACTCGGTGTGCGGCCCCATCGGCCAGTTGAGCGTGCTGACGGTGCGCCGCGAACTCATCGGCGGCATCCGCTTCGACAGCCGGCTGCGCACCTCCGGCGAAGACGGCCTCTTCGTCACCATGCTGGCCGCGCGCCGGCCGCGCATGCTCATCTCCAGCCGGGTGGATACCGTGCGCGGCCGCGGGGTGAACATCTTCTCCGAAGGCGGCTGGAACTCCCGCGCCGCCTTCCTGCGCAGCCTCTACTACTTGAAGTCGCGCATCGCCATGAAGCCGCTGGTGCAGGGTTTTCCGGTGGCGGCGGAACGCCTGAGGGAGCGCATCACGGTGGGGCGCCGCGACGTCTGGCAGGGGCTGTTCTCCTGCCTGCGCCGGCGCGAGGCGGTGCCGGGGGAGTTCTTCGAGTTGCTGAGGCAGGATACCGGGCTGTTGCTGAGTGGCCCGGCGACCTTGCTGCGCTTGATCCTACGGCGCTAGACGCCTGAACGGGATCGCAGGGAGACGATGGGTTGCAGTACTCCCTCTCCCCTCGCGGGAGAGGGCCGGGGAGAGGGGGCGCCCCGCAGGGGCGGCCGCAGTTCATCCCAACCGCAGCCCCCTCTCCCCTTCCACGCCCCGCCCCTGTGGCCTACCGGCCCCACGGCACTCGGGCAGGCGAAGCGATGCTTCGCTTTTCCCACCTGCGCCCCACGAGACGAGGGGGAGAAAACCGCGGCCTTCAGCTATCTGAACGGGCTTGCTAGACAGGTCCAGCCATGGCGAACAGTAACCGCAGCGCCCCTCAATGGCGCAGCCGATGCAGGATCAGCCCGCGGTTCGGATCGAACCATGCCAGCCCATCCGTACCCGCTATCGGCGCCACCTGGATGAAGCTGCTGGCGCCGAACAGGCCGCCTTCACCGTTGAAACGGTAGTTGGCGAAATCCTCGTACTCCGACCACACCCGGCCGTCCTTACTGCGCCAGATGCGCTGGTGGTTATAGCTCCACCACAGGTAGTCGCCGGTCACCGGGTCGTAGGTGAGGTTGTTGTTGCTGGTGTGGTAGTGCAGCACCTCGCCGTTCTCCAGCCGGGCCCGGTCCAGCTTTTCCACCTTGCCCTCGGCGGTGACGCGGGCGAACTCGTCGTCCGGCCCGTAGCCGCCAGGCGCGACCAGCATCTCGTGGCGTATCGGGTTGTACACCAGGCGGCCGCGGAAACCCTGGCTGTAGGTGCGGTCCAGGTAGGTCCAGCCGGCATCGCCGGGGTGGTAAAGGAAGATGCGGCCGGCGAAGACCTTGTTCTCCGCCGCGCCCTGCTCGGTGTGGCCGCCGCGCGCCGGCCAGTGGGCATCGTCGGCGTTGCGGGTGTCGCTGCCAGCGATGTGCATGATCCAGCCGCCCAGTTCCGGGAACCATTCGGCGGCATGGTCGCCCGCCTGCCCCAGGCTGGTGATGCCGATGCCGACGCCGTAGTCGTCGAAGCGGGCATTGCCGTGCTCGACGAAGGCGCGCGTCGGCGCCCGGCGGAATTCGCCCACCCGCTTGCGGTCGTTGCCCCAGAAGGCTGGCGGCCAGTAGAGCTGGCCATCGACGATGGAGAGGCGGTTGAAAGCGCGTCGATTGTAGGAGCAGTCGCCCACGCCTTCCGGGTTGGAGGCCAGGTGCCAGCGCAGTTCGGCATCCAGCCACACCAGCCGCTTCTCGCTCTTGTCCCGCATCAGCATGGCGAAGAAGGCCTGGGTCGAGGGGTCGTAGACGAAGGCGTCCATCCAGCCATTGCCATAGGTACCCTGGCCGGACTCCAGCGGGCAGAAGCGGACGAAGAAGACTTCGGAGAGCTTGTTGTAGCCCTGCGGCAGCGTGGTCGGCACCAACTTCCATTCCCCCGGCTTCATCTGCTTCAGCAGCGCGCTCATGCGTGCCGGCGGCACCGGCGCAGGCGGCGGCCCGCCGCGTGCCAGCGGCCCTTGGGCGGCGTGGCCGGCGGCGGATTGGGGCGAGGCGGCTGTAGGCGTTTTTTCTGCTTTGTCCACCTTCTCTGCTTTCGGGGCCGGAGCCGCCTTGGGTGCTGATGGTGTAACAACCGGCTCATGCTCGGCGAGACGGGCACTGCCGCTGGCCTTGGCCGGCTCCTTTGCCTGGGGCGCGTCAGTTGCCTTCTCGTGCGACTCCGCCGCGTCCGCCTTCATGCCGGGCAGCGCGTAGGGCTTGGGGTCCGGCAGGGCGTAGGCCTCGGGTGTCGGCAGACCGCGCGGCTCGTCCTCCTGCAGCGCGTGGGCGGCCGGGCGCGGATGCGCAGCGACGGCCTTCTCGGCCTTCTCGGCCTTCTCGGCCTTCTCGGCCTTCTCGGCCTTCTCGGCCTTCTCGGCCTTCTCGGCCTTCTCGGCCTTCTCGGCCTTCTCGGCCTTCTCGGCCTTCTCGGCCTTCTCGGCCTTCTC
>Ga0206117_100272_pt1 | contig 70645 bp, 56 predicted proteins | sample 3A5Ametagenome_FD_177997 | JGI IMG/M metagenome (GOLD analysis project Ga0206117, IMG submission 177997) | Enriched microbial communities from leaf-cutter ant dump, University of Wisconsin, Madison, United States - 3A5A | ecosystem: Environmental > Terrestrial > Nest > Insects nest > Nest dump... | reverse complement strand
GATGATGCGCTCGGGCGAGTGCGGGGTGACCGTCACCCGGTCCGAGTACGGCATCTCGACCAGCAGCTTCTTGCACAGTTCGATCTGCGCGATCAGGTCGGCCTCGCCCATCGCGTGCTTGGGCGTGGACAGCAGCGCCAGCGCCAGCAGGTTGATCGGGTTGACGTCGGCGGCGCCGTTGATGCGCACCTGGATCTGTTCGGCCAAGGTGTCGACCGCGCTCGAAAGCCAGGTCGGCTTTTCGTCCTCGGGCACCGGCTGGCCGTCCCATTCCGGCGCCTTTTCGGCCAGCACGTCATTGAGCGCGATCGGCTCGCCGAAGTTCACCACCACTTGGCCGTAGTTCTGCTTGAGCACCTTGGGGATGCCCCACAGCAGCGCCCAGATCGATTCCTTCTCCTTGGGCCGGCCGGACAGTTCGTCCAGGTAGCTGTTGCCCTCCATCAGCTTTTCGTAGCCGATGTAGATGGGCTGGAACAGCACCGGCTTGCGCGGCTGGCGCAGGAACGCGCGCAGCGTCATCGAGATCATGCCGCCCTTGGGCTGCAGCAGGCGGCCGGTACGCGAGCGCCCGCCCTCGACGAAGTATTCGATCGAATAGCCGCCGGCCACCAGCTGCGCGACGTACTCGCTGAGCACCGCCGAATACAGCGCGTTGCCGCGGATGCTGCGGCGGATGAAGAACGCGCCGCCCTTGCGCAGCAGGGTGCCGACCACCGGCAGGTTGAGGTTGATGCCGGCCACGATGTGCGGCGGCACGATGCCGCGGTCGTACAGCAGGTAGCTCAGCAGCAGGTAGTCCATGTGGCTGCGGTGGCTGGGCACGTAGACGATCTCGTGCCCGGGCGCGGCTTCCTTGAACTTGTCCAGGTGGTGGACCAGCACGCCGGCGTAGATGCGGTTCCAGACGTGGCTGAGCAGGAAGCTGGCCGAACGCACCACCGGGGTGGAGTAGTCGGCGGCGATCTCCCAGGCATAGGCCTGCGCCTTCTTCCAGGCGTCGGTCGGCTTGGAGTTGTCGCGCTTGGCCTGCGCGGCGATGGCCTCGCGCACCGTGTCCGCTTCCAGCACCTTGTCCACCAGCAGGCGGCGGGTGGAAAGATCCGGGCCGATGATCGATTCGCGGATACGGCGGAAGTGCGCGCGCAGCACGCGCTGCAGCTTGCGCACGGTGCGCTCGGGCTCCAGCCCCTCCTCCACGGTCTGGCGCAGCGAAATCGGCGCGGCGAAACGCACGATGCTGTCGCGGCCGTTGAGCAGCACCGCCAGCAGGCGGCGGAAGCGGCCGACCAGCGCCCAGTTTTCCGAGAACAGCACGGCGAACCAGCCGCTCTGCTTGTCCGGGGCGCGGCCGACGAAGATCGACACCGGCACCAGCTGCACATCCAGCACCGGGTTGGCGCGGTGCGCCTGCAGCAGCCGGGCCAGCGAGTCGGAATGGGTGCGGGCGCCGCGCTGCTCGGGGATCAGCGCGTTGTTGCTGGAGCGCCGCGACAGCGCGACGTAGGCGCGCTTGCGCCCGGTCGGGTCGCCGGCCAGCGGCACCAGCGGCGACGGGAGGCCGGCGTCGCGGCAGGCCTTGTCCAGGATCAGCGCGTTGGACAGGCCGTAGTCCTCCAGCACGTAGACCACCGGCTGCGCCGGGTCGTGCTGCAGCTGCTCGGGCTCGATCTTCAGCCCCAGCCAGGGCTCGATCAGCCGGCCGAGCAGGCGCGACCACAGGGGGCGCCGGCCCTGGCGCACGGGCGGCCGCCCGCCCGGGGGCGGCGGCAGGGGAGACGAGGCCGGGGCGCTGGCCTCGCCCGACGGCAGGAGTTCGCCCTGTTCGGGCCGGGAATTCTGTTTCGACATCGGCGACATTATGGCTTAGCCGCCGCCGCCGGGCTGTCCCCGGTGTCATCGCCGGTGCCGGGCGGCGGGGCGCCGCCCTCTCCCGGCGCCGGCGCGGCAGCGCGCGCGGCGGCCAGCACCGCGTCCACCTCGGCCAGGGTACGCGCCAGGTACCAATGCCCCTGGCGGCGTTCCAGCGCCACCTGCAGGTCGATGTCCTTGCCGGCCAGCGGGTACTGCACGTGCACGGTGGCGCGGTCGCCCTGCTGGCTGACCAGGCCGGTGCGCAGCTGGGCGATGCTGTCGTCCAGCGACAGCCCGTAACCGGCCAGCACCTGCTTGGCGGCGCGGGCGAACGGCGCCAGCCGCTGCAGGCTGCCGGTCATGCCCGCTTCCTGCAGCGCGGCGTCGCTGTCCAGCCCGGTGGCGCGCGCGGCGGCGGTCAGGGTGGCGATGGTCGAGCCGGCCAGCTTGGGATCGGACAGGGGGGCGGCCTGCGCCCAGTCGCCGAGCGCCCTGACCAGTTGCACGTAGTGCGCGCGCTCGTCGTCGCTGTAGTCGCCCTGGTGGCTGATGTACTGCTCGCCGAACAGGCCCAGCGAATGCGCGGCCTGGCGCACGCTGGCGGCCTGCCCGGCGATCTGCGCCTTGAATGCGCGCTGCAGCCGGGTTTCCGCATCGGGCGCGGCCAGCGTGGCCAGCAGCGCCGGCAGCTTGTCGTGCAGGGGCAGTTCGTCCAGCGGCCAGCGGCTGTGGCCCTGGGCCCAGGCCGTTTCCAGCTCGGCGTACTGCGCCGGCGGCACCGCCGCGCGGGCGTAACCGGCCAGGTCGTTGTCGTGCAGGTGCTGGACCAGCTGGCGCACGGCGGCAGCCGGTTCGGTGGCGGCGCCGGGCAGGGGTTCGGGCGACCGCCGGCAGCCGGCGGCAAGCACCGCCACCGCGCACAGGGACAGGAACACCAGATGCGAGCGGCTGCGAGATGAACGGCGTGGCATGGCGTCGTTGGTCCTCCCCCGGGGCCGTCGCATCTTGCGGCCTGTCCGGTGACAGCGGCAAGCGTGCTTGCAGGACTGTAGGAGCGACTTCAGTCGCGATGGGGCTTCACCGGTAAAGCCCGTCGCGACTGAAGTCGCTCCTACGAGGGGCCGGAGAAAGCCGCGCATAAAAAAAGAGGCCGCCCCGTTGCCGGTGGCGAACCTCCTCAAACCGGCTGGGCCGGGGACATGTGACACATCGCCGGCATGGCCGGGACGGGCACAGCCTACGCGCCCTCTTCAGTTAATGCAACACTTCATGAATATAATATTAAGTCGTTGATTTCTAACGAAAGAAATCCGCGATTTCATGCTGCATGCCCTGCGCCGCCGCACGCGGGTCCGGCGCCAGCCGGATCGGGCGGCCGACGACGATGGCGTCGGCGCCGTCAGCAAACGCCTGCGCCACGCCGACCGTGCGCTGTTGGTCGTCGCCCGCCGGGCCGCCGGGGCGGATGCCCGGGCAGACGATGGAGAAGCCGGCGCCGGTGGCGGCGCGGATCGGCGCGGCCTCCTGGCCCGAGGCGATCACGCCGTCGATGCCGGCGCGCTGCGCGGCCAGCGCGCGCTCGACCACCACGTCCACCGGCTCGCGGTCGATGCCCATCTGCGCCAGGTCGCCGCGGCCCATCGAGGTCAGCACGGTGACCGCCAGCAGGCGCATGTCCGAGGTGTTGGCCGCGGCGGCGGCTTCCATCATCGCCGGATGCCAGCCGTGGATCGTGCAGTAACTCACCGGCCACTGCGACAGGCGGCGGACAACGCCGGCGATCGTGGCGGGAATGTCGAAGAACTTCAGGTCGACGAATACGCGCTTGTCGCGCCTGGCGAGCTCGTCGAGCACCGCGAAGTACTCGCCCGAGGCCAGCAGTTCCATGCCGATCTTGTAGAAGGACACGGCATCGCCCAGCCGCTCGACCCAGTCGATGGCCTCGGCGCGTCCCGGCACGTCCAGCGCGAAGATCAGGCGCTCGTCGGCACGCAGCGGCAGCGGGCCGCGGCTCATCGCGCCGGCTCCAGCGCGGCGCGCTTGCGGGCCCGGCGCTGTTCCCCGGACAGGCCTTGGGCGTTGCCGACCGCCGCCGACTCGTAGCCGCCATAGGTCGGGCCGGGCAGCATGAACCAGCGTTCGCCGATCCAGCCGTCATGCCCGGACAGCAGCGCATCGCGGTCGGCGTTGTCGTTGCTGCGCGGCTGGCCGAAATCGGTGATCTGGTCGCCTACCTGCATCAGCACGCGGTAGTGGCTGGCGACCTTGATGCGGCGGCAACCCTTGTCGTCGCCGGTCCGGGTGCAGCCGGGCACGTCCATGCCCTTGCCCAGGTAGACGCCGTCGTCGGCGACCGGGAACCCCACCGCGCGCAGGTTTTCCAGCGTGTCCGCCTTCATCTGCTCGGTGCGGTTGGAAATGTAGAGCAGGGTGACGCCGCGCGCGCTGGCCGCGCGGGCGAACTCCAGGGCGCCGGGCACCGGCCGGGCCTGCTTCTCGGCCACCCATGCGGCCCAGTCCTCTTCCTTGTACGACGTGCCGTCGAGCACACCGCGCGCCTGGAACGGCGAGTTGTCGAGCACGGTCTCGTCGATGTCGACGATCACCGCCGGCTTCAGGCCGGGCTTCTGCAGTTCGGCGCCTTCGCCGGGCAGCAGCGCGGTCCACTGCGGGTCGGCCAGGGCGCGATCCAGCGTGGCCGCGGCCATGCGCCATGTCTGCAGGGTCAGGGCGCGGTACTCCTGCGCCTTCTGCACCCACAGCACCGCGTTGAGGTTGTCGTCGGCGGGCACGGCCTCGGCGGCCGGCGCCGCGACCACCATACCGGGCGCGGCAGGTGCGCCGTGGACCAGCGGCCGGGGCGTGCTGCAGGCGGCCAGCGACAGCAGCGCGCCGGCGAGCAGGAGGGAGGTCGGGGTTCGGGACATGGCGCGGCTACCGGATAGAACGAAAACCCGGCAAGTTTAACGGCTCCCCGTCCCGCCCGCCCCGGCGCGGTGGAGCGCGGGCCGCGAACGCGGTTCGGCCGGGCTTCGGCCCGGACCCCGGTTTTGCCCTCGGCTATGCTTGCGCCCCCTCGCCCCCGCGGATGCCGACGATGACCGACGCCACCACCCCTTCGCCCGTTCCCGTGCTCGACGCCACGCAGATGCGGGTGCTCGGCTGTCTGATCGAGAAGGAATCGACCACGCCGGAAGCCTATCCGCTGACCGTCAACGCCACCCAGACCGCCGCCAACCAGAAGACCGCGCGCGACCCGGTGATGGCCCTGGACGCCGGCAACGTGCAGCACGCGCTGCGCCAGCTGGAGACGATGGGCCTGGCCCGCCAGCATTTTTCCGCGCGCGCCGAGCGCTACGAACACCTGCTTGGCGGCAGGCTGGACCTGCCGCGCCAGCAGGTCGCGCTGCTCGGCCTTTTGCTGCTGCGCGGCCCGCAGACCGCCGGCGAACTGACCACGCGCAGCGAGCGGATGGCGAAGTTCGCCGACGCCGAGGACCTGCGCCACCAGCTCGGGCGCCTGATCCAGCGCGCGCTGGTGGTGCAGCTGCCGCGCGCCGCCGGCCAGCGCGAGGACCGCTACATGCACCTGCTCGGCGGCCCGGTGGACGTGGACGCCTTGGCGGCGCAGTACCGCGCGCCCTCTTCCGGCGCGGCGGACGGCGGCGCGCTGGAAGAACGCGTGCAGCAGCTGGAAGCCACCGTGGCGGCGCTGCAGGAACAGCTGGCGCAGCTGCAGTCCCGGCTGGACGGTTGATCCAGACGCAGCTGCGGGGCTTGCCCCGCAGGGGGCATCGCCCGGAATGCGCCGCGAGGGGCAAGCCCCTCGCCTGCGGAGCGAGGCAGGTCGCTGGCATGCCTCCGGCATGCGCGTCCTGCACCCCGCGCCTCGGAGCTGCAACCCGGGCTATGCGATTGCAGGCTTGTCCAGCGTAGCTGCGGGGCTTGCCGCGCAGGGGCATCGCCCGGAGTGCCGCGCGAGGGGCAGGCCCCTCGCCTGCGGAGCGATGCATGTCGAGGCTGCACCTCCGTCCCGGCGCCCCGCGCGTCGGAGCTGCAACCCGGGCTACCGGATTGCCGGCTTGTTGAGGAAGAGCAGCAGGTCTTCCTCCTTGCCCGGCAGGCGCACGGTGCCATCGGCCTGGAAGCCGAGCTTTTCCAGCAGCCCGACCGAACGCGCATTGCCCGGCGCCACGATCGCGCACAGCGCCCCCAGTCCCAGCGCGGCCCGCGCATGCGCCAGCACCGCCCGCACGGCCTCCAGCGCATACCCCTGGCCGGTGTGGCGTTCCAGCAGTGCGTAGCCGACGTCGGCATGCGGCAGCGCGGCGCGGTGCACCAGCCCGGCGTTGCCCAGCCACGCGCCATCGCTGCGCCGCTCCACCGCGTACATGCCGTAGCCGTGCCGTTCGTAGCTCGCCATCGGACCGGCGCGGATGCAGTCGCGCGCCTGTTCCAGCGTGCGCACGCCGCGATCGCCGATGTAGCGATGGAAGCCCGGCTCGTTGAGCAGCTCCAGCATCGCCGCGGCATCGCCGTCGTCGTCGCGCAGCGGGCGCAACCGCAGTCGTTCGGTTTCGATCAGCATCGCCTGCCCCTGTCCCCGGTCGTTGCCGTGCAGCGTCGCTCCGGCCGCGGACATGCGCAAGCGCCTAGTCGAACAGCGCCTGGATCGCCGCCAGCCCGGCCTGCGCGCGTTCCTTCTTGTGCGCGGCGTCGGCCACCGGGTCGGCGCCGTCGCGCTGGATCTCGGCCGCCGGCAGCTCGTCAAAGAAGCGGCTGGGCTTGAGCCGCACGTGCTCGCCGAACTTGCGGGTCAGGCGGCTGTAGCTCATCCACAGCTGGATCTTGGCGCGGGTGATGCCGACATACAGCAGGCGCCGCTCTTCCTGCAGGTTGCCCTCGTCGAGGCTGACCTGGTGCGGCAGCACGCCGTCCTCGCAGCCGACGATGAACACGTACGGGAATTCCAGGCCCTTGGAGGCGTGCAGGGTCATCATGCGCACCTGGTTGCCGCCGTCGTCCTTGTCGCTGCGCGAGATCAGCGCCAGCTGCGCGGCCATGTCGGCGGCGCTGGCGCCGCGCGGGCCGTTCTCGAACCACGAGGCCAGTTCCTCCAGGTTGCCGGCGCGGCGTTCGTAGCCGGCGGTGTCCTTGGCCTGGTGGCGCAGTTCGGCCAGCAGGCCCGAGTCCTTGGACACGCGCCGCACCAGGTCGCCGGAGGACATCTGCCGCATGTCCATGCGCAGCGCGCGCAGGATGTCGGTGAAGCGGCTCAGGCTGTTGGCCGCGCGTGGCGGCAGCTGCGCCAGCGCACCCATCGCCTCGGCGGCCTGGGCCATCGACATGCCCTTTTCCGACGCGAGTTCGGCCAACTTGGCCAGGGTGCCAGCACCGACGTCGCGCTTGGGCGCCTGCACCGCGCGCATGAACGCGGTGTCGTCGTCCGGGTTCACCAGCAGCCGCAGCCAGGCCAGGGTGTCCTTCACTTCCTGCCGTTCCAGGAACACCGTGCCGCCGGTCAGGTGGTAGGGCACGCCGACCAGCTGCATCGCCTTCTCCAGCGGCCGGCTCTGGAAGTTGCCGCGGAACAGGATGCAGAAATCGCTCCACGGCACGCGCCGGCTGGTGGCGATGAACTGGATCTCGGCGGCCACCTTCTCCGCCTCGTGCTCGCTGTTGCGGCACTCCCACACGCGGATGCGCTCGCCGTCGGCCTGGTCGGACCACAGCGTCTTCAGGTGCTCGTGCGGGTTGTGCGCGATCAGCGCGTTGGCCGCGCGCAGCACGCGGTTGGAGCAGCGGTAGTTCTGCTCCAGCTTGACGATCTGCAGCGCCGGATACTCCACCGCCATGTTCTGCAGGTTCTCGGGATTGGCGCCGCGCCAGGCGTAGATCGACTGGTCGTCGTCGCCCACGCAGGTGAAGTTGCCGGCCGGCCCGGCCAGCTGCTTGAGCAGCCGGTACTGCGCGTCGTTGGTGTCCTGGCATTCGTCCACCAGCAGGTAGCCGATGCGCTCGCGCCAGGCCAGCGCGATGTCGGGGTTTTCCTCCAGCACCTGCACCGGCAGGCGGATCAAGTCGTCGAAGTCGACCGCGTTGAAGGCCGTCAGCCGCGCCTGGTACAGCGCGTAGACCATCGCCGCGTCCTTCTCGCGGTTGCTGCGCGCGGCCGCCATCGCCTGCTCGGGCGACAGGCCGGCGTTCTTGGCCCGCGAGATCAGGTTCTTCATGTCCTCGATGTCGTCGGGCTTGGCGTTGCTGCCGCCGAGCAGGTCCTTGACCTGCGCCGCCGCGTCGTCGGCGTCGAAGATGGAAAAGCCGCGCTTCAGCCCCACCGCGGCGTGCTCGATCTGCAGGAACTTCAGCCCCAGCGCGTGGAAGGTGCAGATGGTCACCTCCTCGGCCTGGCCGCCACGCAGGCGCTTGGCCACGCGCTCGCGCATTTCCTTGGCCGATTTGTTGGTGAAGGTGATCGCGGCGATGCGGCGGGCGCTGTAGCGGCCGCTGCCGATCAGGTGGGCGATCTTCTCCACGATCACGCGGGTCTTGCCGCTGCCGGCGCCTGCCAGCACCAGCAGGGGGCCTTCGGTGTGCAGCACCGCCGCGCGTTGGGGGGGGTTGAGGGAGTCCAGCATGGGGTCGGGTCTGTCGCAGGGCGGCAGTGTAAGCCATCGGCCGTTGCGGTCGGCGCACGCTAAAATGCGCCATGGCCAAGCTCTACTTCTACTACTCGGCGATGAACGCCGGGAAGACCACCACCCTGCTGCAGTCCGCGCACAACTACCGCGAGCGCGGCATGCGCGTGGCGATCCTGACCCCGCGCCTGGACCACCGCGCCGGCAGCGGCGTGGTCGCCTCGCGGATCGGGCTGCAGGCCGAGGCCACCGCCTTCGACCACGACACCGACCTGCAGCAGCTGGTCGAGCGCGACATGGCCGCGCACGGGCGCCTGGGCTGCGTGCTGGTGGACGAGGCGCAGTTCCTGAGCAAGGCGCAGGTGTGGCAGCTGAGCGAGGTGGTCGACCGGCTGCGCATCCCGGTGCTGTGCTACGGCCTGCGCACCGATTTCCGCGGCGAACTGTTCGAGGGCAGCCAGTACCTGCTGGCCTGGGCCGACGAGATGCAGGAGATCAAGACCATCTGCCACAGCGGCAAGAAGGCGACGATGACCGTGCGCGTGGACGAAAACGGCTTCGCGGTGCAGGACGGCCCGCAGGTGGAGATCGGCGGCAACGACCGCTACGTGTCGGTCAGCCGTGCCGAGTTCAAGAAGATCACCCGCGGCGAGGGCCGCATCGAGCCGATGCAGGCGCCGCTGCCGCTGTAACGGGCAATCCTCGTAGGAGCGCACCTTGGTGCGCGATGAGGCTTGCCCGGTAGAGCCCCTCGCGCACCGAGGTGCGCTCCTATGGTTTTGGCCTCTCGGGGACGACCTGCTGCGCCGCCGGGTCGCGCGTGGCGCAACCGCTGCCGTCGGCGTTGCCGGCGCCGCAGCGGTAGACGCGCACGTAGTCCACCTGCATCGCCTGCGGGTAGGCGGCCGGATCGATGCCGGTGGCGTTGACCTTGCCCGCCCAGTCGCCGCCGACGGCGAGGTTGAGCAGCAGGTGGAACTTGGAGGCGGCATCGAACGGGGCGCCGGGCGGCGCGTCGATCCAGCCGCCGCGCGCGTCCTGCCGCTGCGAGTACCAGTTTTCGGCGCGCTGGCTGGCGTAATGCACGCCATCGACGTACCAGCGGATCTCGTCCTGTTCCCATTCCAGCGCGTAGACGTGGAAGCCGTCGGCCGGGCTCGCGCCATCGGGCAGCACGTGCCAGGTGCCGGCATGCACGTTGCCGGGCGGCGGGCGGCCGTAGTGCAGGGTGCCGTGCACGCGCGTTTCCGGGGTGCCGGGCGCGGCGCCGGGCATGTCCGAGGGCGTGCCCAGGTTCACCGCCTCCATGATGTCGATCTCGCCGGAGGCGGCCCAGCGTCCATGCGGCGACGCGCTGGGCAGCATCCAGATCGCCGGCCAGCTGCCCTGCCCGGCCGGCAGCTTGGCGCGGATCTCGAAACGGCCGAACGTCCACTCCTGCCGCCCCTTGGTGCGCAGCCGCGCCGAGGTGTACGGCAGCGTGGCGGTGGCACCGCCGCGACCTTCCGGCGACGCCGGGCCGGTCCAGGTTTCGCGGCGGGCGACGATGTGCAGCAGGCCATCGGCCAGCCAGGCGTTGGCGCCCGGCTGGCGGTCACGGCGCGGGGTGTAGCACTGCTGCTCGTGGTTGCCGCCGCCCCAGCAGTTGTCTTCCAGCTCCCACTTCGACAGGTCGATGGCCGGGCCGTCGAACTCGTCCTGCCACACCAGCTCCCAGCCCGGCGGCGCGGCCTGCGCGTCGCCGCCGGACAGGAGCGCCGCCGCCAGCAGCAGCTTCACGGCGCCGGGCATTCGACCTTCCGGTCGTAGTCGGTGCCGATGCTCACTCTGGCCAGCGACAGGCGCAGGCCGGCGCTGCCGCGCAGGGCGAACGGCATGTCCAGCCTGGCGGTGTCGGCGCCGGCACCGCGCAGGCACTTGAGCGGCACGCCAAGGCGCGCCCACTGGCCCTGCGGCAGCTTCGCCAGCGCATCGCCGATGGCGAACCCGCCGCTGCAGCCGGTGCCACAGGTGGCGAGGTAATCCACCTTGCCGCCGGCCGGCAGCGCATCGATCCGCACGCTGGCGATCGCCAGTACGTCGCCGTTGGTTTCCCGCACCAGGTCCAGCGGCATGTTCGCACGCAGCTCGACGCGGCCGGGGCCGTTGAACGCGAACTGGCGCGCGCCTTCCTGCACCTCGGTGTTGACCGCGGTCATCACCACCGACCCGTCGGCTGTCGCCGCGTTGGGATGCACGATATCCATCGCTTCGCCGTCGGCGCCGGTCAGGCGTAGGGTCAGGCCGGTGGTCGCCACGCCGCGGTCGAACCAGACGCTGGTACGCGAAGCGTCCGGGTCCACGCCCGGGTCCTCGGACAACACCGCCAGGTCGCCGTTGTCGGCGTAGGTCAGGCCGTAGCCGTAGGCGAACTGCGGGTCGTAGTCCTTCTGGCCGACGTTGTTGGCGTACTGGTCGGCGCGGCGCGGCCACGAGAAGCTCAGCTTGCCGTGGAAGTCGTACTGCACGCCGCCGTCGGGCCGGCGCAGCAGCACGTCGGCGACACCCGCGCCTTCCGAACCCGGCAGCCAGGCGGCGACAAAGGCGTCGGCGGCGTTGATCTCGCGGTTCATCCACAGCGGCCGGCCGCTGAGGAACACCGCCACCACCGGGATGCCGTCGGCCTTCAATTTCCTGATCAGTTCCAGGTCGCCGGACTTGCCGCCCTTGAACATCAGGTCGGGCAGGTCGCCCTGGAACTCGGCGTACGGCTCCTCGCCGAACACCACCACCGCCACGTCGGGCCTGGCCTGGTAGCGGCCATCGACGGCCAGCTCGGCCTTGCCGCCGGCCGCTTCCACCTGCGCCTTCAGCCCGTCCCAGAGGGTGTCGGCATTGGGGAAATCGGCGCGCCTGGTGCCGTCGCCCTGCCAGGTCAGGGTCCAGCCGCCGGCCTGCTTGGCCATGTTGTCGGCGCCGTCGCCGGCGACCAGCACGCGCTGCTTCGGGGCCAGCGGCAGCACGCCGCCCTGGTTCTTCAGCAGCACCAGCGATTCACGCACCGCCCGGCGCGCGACGGCGCGGTGTTCCGGGGCGCCCAGCAGCTCGAACCTGCCGCCCAGCGCGCGCGCCGAGGGTTTCGGTTTCTCGAACAGGCCCATGCGGAACTTGGCGCGCAGGATGCGCCGCACCGCGTCGTCCAGCCGCGCCATCGGCAGGGTGCCGTCCTTCGCATGCGCCAGGGTGCTTTCGTACATGCCCTTCCAGCTGTCCGGCGCCATCGCCATGTCCAGGCCGGCGATGTAGGTCTGCGCGCAATCGGTGTTGCTGCAGCCCTTGACCTGGCCGTGGCCGTTCCAGTCGCCGACGACGAAGCCGCCGAACTGCATGCGCTGCTTCAGCACGTCGGTCAGCAGCGGCTTGTGGCCGTGCATCTTCTCGCCGTGGAAGCTGTTGAACGAGGCCATCACCGACTGCGCGCCGGCGGCGATCGCCGGCACGTAGCCGGCGGCATGGATGTCGCGCAGCTGCGCTTCATCGACCGTGGTGTCGCCCTGGTCCTTGCCGTTGTCGGTGCCGCCGTCGCCGAGGAAGTGCTTGACCGTGGTCATCACGTGGTGGTCGTCGAGGAAGTCCGGCGCGCCGGCCTTGCCCTGCAGGCCCTCGACGAACACCCCGGCATAGCTGGCCACCAGCGCCGGATCTTCCGAATAGCCTTCGTAGGCGCGGCCCCAGCGGTCGTCCTGCGGCACCGCCACGGTCGGCGCGAAGGTCCATTCCATGCCGGTGGTGCGGGTCTCGGCGGCGGTGATGCGGGCGATCTCGCGCAGCAGTTCCGGATTGCGCGTGGCGCCGAGGCCGACGTTGTGCGGGAACAGCGTGGCGCCGACCACGTTGCTCTGGCCGTGCATGGCGTCGATGCCCCAGATGATCGGGATCGCCTTGCCGCCGCCACGGGTATCCATCGATGCCTCCCAGAAGGCATCGGCCAGCGCCAGCCATTCGGCCGGGCTGGCGTTGTACCTGCCGCCCGGATCGGAGCCGCCGCCGGCCAGGATCGAACCGAGCCGATACCTGCGCACGTCCTCGGGGGTGACGCTGGCGATGTCGCCCTGCACCACCTGGCCGACCTTCTCCTCCAGCGTCATCGCCGCCATGAGCGCGTCGATGCGTTTTTCCATCGCCGGGTCCAGCGCCAGCGGCCAGGCCGGTTGCGGCCAGTGCGCAGGGTCGATGCGGACCGCTGCGGCGGCGTCCTTCGATGCCGGCGCGGCGGCGACGGGCGCGCAGGCCAGCGCCAGCGCGGCGCCTAGCAGGAGCGGGCGCAGCCGTCGGCGATCTGCGCGGGGGCGGGAGTGTGGAAGGCTGGGCTTCATGGGCGAGGGTCTTCCTGGACGGAGGGCTGGAGGAACGCACGATTGTGCAGGACACCATGACAGCGTTGTCAGGCAAATGCAGAATAGCGCCAGTGCGCGATGATGGCTTGCTGCATAGCGGCACGCCGCATTGCGGATAAAGTTGCACCTGTATCCATGTGCGTTGGCACCTGCCTGGCGGGAACCGGGAACCATATGACTGGCAAGAAACGGGCGGCGGCCGAATCCACGCAGGCGACCGCCGGCAAGCCCGGGCGCGTGCGCATCGAGGACGTGGCGGCGACGGCGGGCGTGTCGATGAAGACCGTCTCGCGCGTGCTCAACAACGAACCGAACGTATCCGAGCGCACCCGCACGCTGGTCGAGGCGGCGGTGGAGAAGCTGCGCTACCGGCCGCTGCCGTCGGCGCGCGTGCTCGCGGGGCGGCGCTCGTACCTGGTGGCCATGCTGTTCGACAACCCGTCCTCGAACTACCTGATGGAGATCGAGCTGGGCGTGCTCGACGCCTGCCAGGCGCAGCACTACAACCTGATGCTGGCGCCGCTGGTGTACGACGCGGCGGACATCGTCGGCAAGGTCGAATCGCTGATCATGCAGTCGCAGCTGGACGGCATCGTGCTCACCCCGCCGCTCACCGACGACACCGCGCTGCTGGAACGGCTGGTCGACCTGGGCATTCCGTATTCCAGCATCTCGGCCAAGGAACAGAACCGGCACGTCGGCGTGGTGGTCGACGAGATCGGCGCGGTCTGCGCGCTGATGGCGCACCTGGCCGCGCTCGGGCACACCCGCATCGCGCACATCAAGGGCCACGCCGCGCACGGCGCCGCCATGTGGCGCCTGGCCGGCTACCGCGAAGGCCTGCGCCGCGCCGGGCTGCGCTACGAGGCGGCGCTGGTGGTGGATGGCGAGTTTTCCTACGAGTCGGGCTATGCCGGCGCCAATGCGCTGCTCGACCTGCCCGAGCGGCCGACCGCGATCTTCGCGGCCAACGACGACATGGCCGCCGGCGTCATCTGCGCGGTCTGCGAACGCGGGCTGTCGGTGCCGGGCGATATCTCGGTCTGCGGCTTCGACGACACGCCGATCTCCCGCCAGATCTATCCGGCGCTGACCACCGTGCGCCAGCCCACCCGCGACATGGGCCGGGTGGCCGCGCAGGAACTGCTCAAGGAGATCCGCGAGATGGGCAGCGGCGGCGTGGTGGACGTGGCCTACACGCTGCAGGTGCGGCGCTCCACTGGCCCGGCGCCGGCCTGAAGCGCAGCAACGCGGCACTCTGAGCCGCTGCCCCGCACTGGCGCGACACGCGGCTCCGGCCTGCCCGGCGTCACCCGGATTGCTTCCGCTGTCACCCGTTCCGGCTGCCGCCGGCAAGAGTTTTGTCGCGGTGCAAAATTTCCGTTTCCCTTGTTTATCAATCGCTTGACTCCAACCGGCCGCCCTTTGTGGCGCTTGTTTGACAACGCTGTCAAATTCACTTCCAATCCCAATCGCCAGCCTGTCGGCTGGATTCCACTCGAACGCACGACCATCCAGAACCCATCTGAATCCCCGGGGAGGGAAGATTCATGAGGCAGTCTCGTGTTGCGCCGGAACGGCGCCTGTTGACCTCCGCGCTGATGCTCGCGCTCGCTTCGCCCGTCCTGGCCCAGGACGCCGGCAGCGGCCAGGCTGATGCACCCAAGCAGGAAACCCTCCAGGCCACCGACCTGGACACCGTCACCGTCACCGGCATCCGCGGCAGCCTGCTGTCGTCGATGAACCTCAAGCGCGATGCCTCGGGCATCGTCGACGGCATCGTCGCCGAGGACATCGGCAAGTTCCCGGACACCAACCTGGCCGAATCGCTGCAGCGCATTTCCGGCGTGTCGATCGACCGTACCGCCAGCGGCGAAGGCTCCAAGGTCACCGTCCGCGGCGTCGGCCCGGACTTCAATCTGGTGCTGCTCAACGGCCGGCAGATGCCGGCGTCCAACCTCGGTCCCGGCGGCGGCGGCGTATCCAACTCGCGTGCGTTCGATTTCGCCAATCTCGCGTCCGAGGCGGTGTCGGCGCTGGAGGTCTACAAGACCGCACGCGCCGATACGCCGACCGGCGGCATCGGCGCCACGATCAACATCAAGACCACCCGTCCGCTCGACAACCCCGGCTTCCACGCCAACGCCGGCCTGAAGGGCGTGTGGGATACCTCGGCCGACAATCTTCCGGGCAGCTATCCCGGTTCGTCGCTGACGCCCGAGGTCTCGGGCATCTTCAGCAACACCTCGGCCGACGGTCGCTTCGGCATCGCGCTGAGCGCCAGCTACCAGGAGCGCGACTCGGGCTACAGCCAGGCTGCGGTCGACGCGGGCTGGCCCACCTTCCGCGGCAACGATGGCAGCTGGAACCGGCTGCCGCTGCCGGGCGAACCGGGCCACGAGAACTACGACATCACCAACCAGCCGGGCCCGGACGACATCTATGGCCGTCCGCAGAACTTCAACCTCAGCGTCAACGGCGTGCAGCGCCAGCGCACCAACGGCCAGCTGACCCTGCAGTTCGCGCCGGCCGACAACATCACTACCACGCTGGATTACACCTACGCCGAGAACAAGGTGCAGCAGCAGCGCAACGAACTTTCGGTGTGGTTCAACTTCGCGCCCGGCGCCAGTTCCTGGACCAAGGGACCGATCGCCGGGCCGCTGGAGTATTCGGAGTACATCCCGGCCGGCAACGCCGACCTGGCGATGGGCGGCGTCGAACTCGCCACGCGCAACGAGTTGAAGTCGCTGGGCTTCAACGTCGAATGGCAGGTCAACGACAACCTGGACCTGGCGTTCGACTATCACGACTCCAGCGCCGAATCGAGCCCGGACAGCCCGTACGGCTCGGCCGGCGTGCTGGGCGCGGCCGCCTGGATCCGCGGCAATACCTCGGTGGATTTCAGCGGCGCGTTCCCGATCCTGCACGTGGACCTGGCACCCGGCGTCACCCAGGTCGAGCCCTCGCACGCGGTGCTCACCGGCTCGGTGTTCCAGAACAGCTTCAACCATTCCGATGTCGAGCAGTTCCAAGCCAGCGGCCGCTTCCGGTTCGCCGAGTACCAGGCCCTGGATTTCGGCGTGGCCTCCACCGAGGTCTACAATCGCACCGCCGCGGCGGTGATGCAGCGCGATACCTGGGGTGGCGTCGGCTCGCCGGCGGACTACGACGACAGCATCTGGTACGCGGACAACATGGGCCGCTACTTCGACAGCTTCGGCGGCCACAACGACCCGCGCTTCACCGATCGTTTCCTGATGTTCGACTTCCGCCGCCTGCGCGACCGGGCGGTCGAGGTGACCGGTCATGAAGAGTGGTACCGCGCGCCGACCGAGTTCACCACCGACCTGCGCACCACCGAGAAGTCGCGCAGCGCCTACCTGCAGTGGCGCAACACCTTCGACTGGGCTGTGCCGGTGAACGTCGCCGCCGGCATACGCTACGAGAAGACCGAGGTCAGCTCGCCGGCGCAGGTGCTGCCGCCAGCAAGCAACGTCTCCTGGGACGCGGCCAACGAGATGTACGTGACACTGGGAACGGAGCCGGTCGTCACCGACTTCACCGGCGAGTACGACTACTGGCTGCCCAGCCTGGACATCCGCGCCGACCTCAACGACCACATGGTGCTGCGCGGCAGCTACAGCGAGAGCATCGGCCGCGCGGGCTGGCAGGACATCCAGGGCGGCTTGTCGATCTCCACCCTGCTGCGTACGCAGGGCGGTTTCGGCAATCTCGGCAACCCCGGCCTGCTGCCGCTGGAGTCGAAGAACTTCGACCTCTCATTCGAGTGGTACTACGGCGAGGGCAGCTACGCGTCGCTGGGCTACTTCCGCAAGAACATCACCAACTTCATCAGCAGCACGATCATCAAGGACAAGCCCTACGACGTGCACACGCCGGTGGGCGGCGCCTACTGGAACGAGGCGCTGGCCAACGGCTGCGGCCAGACGGACCTGGTGTGCATCCGCGACTACATCTTCCTCAACCACGCCGGCGACCCGGGCGTGATCCACACCGGGCAGAACTCGGCCGGCCAGCAGACCGGCAGCATCGTCGGCCTGCCGACCGATCCGGTCGCCGAGTTCGAGATCTCCACGCCGGCCAACCAGCGCTCGGACAAACTCTACGGCTGGGAGTTCAACCTGCAGCACATGTTCGGCCAGAGCGGTTTCGGCGTGTCGGCCAACTACACCAAGGTCGATTCGGGCCTGCGCTTCGACAACGCCAGCCTGGGCGACCAGTACCCGATGGTAGGCCTGAGCGATTCGGCCAACCTGGTGCTGTTCTACGACAAATACGACTGGCAGGTGCGCGCGGCCTACAACTGGCGCGACAGCTTCCTGTCCGGCATCGGTGGCGCCGGCCCGAACCCGAACTATGTCGAGGCCTACGGCCAGCTGGACATGAACGTGACCTACGCGCTGAATGACCACCTGTCGTTCTTCGCGGAGGGCATCAATCTCACCGACCAGACCCAGCGCGTGTACGCGCGGCACAAGAACATGCTGCGCTTCGCCTCGCAGACCGGTCCGCGCTACATGTTCGGTGTGCGCTACAAGTTCTGATCCACCCGGCCGACGCCGGCAACCCGCAACGGCCGCCCTCTCTCCGGCGGCCGTTGCGTTTTCCCTCCGGGCCGGGTGCGGCATCATGCCGTGGGCCCCTGCAGCTGCTGGAGAAGGAACGATGGCTCGTCCTGTCCTGCTCAACAACGTCGATCACCGCGACCTGTGCATCGATGCCCGGCGCGGCATGTCGCTGGGCGACGGGGTGATGGCCGCGCCCACGTTTCCGGCCGAGTTCCGCAACGTGCAGTCGTATTACCCCATCGTCTTCGGCCGCGCGGGTGATACCGGGCTCCAGCCGCTGGCGCTGTTCGGATTCGGCGAAGGCCAGAACCTGTTCGTCGAAGACGGAACCTGGGACGCGGCCTACGTACCGTTGTCGATCCAGCGCCAGCCTTTCCTGATCGGTCCAGGGCACGATGGCGCCGCCCTGATGCACCTGGACATGGACAGCCCCCGCGTCGGCCGCGAACGCGGGGAGCCGCTGTTCCTCGAACATGGCGGCAACAGCGCATATCTGGAGCGCATGCGCGCGGTGCTCTCGGCGCTGCACGAAGGCCTGCAGGCGACACCCGCCTTCGTCGATGCCCTGTTGCGGCACCGCCTGCTGGAACCTTTCACGCTCGACATCGCCCTGCCCGACCGGCCCGCGCTGCAGGTTTCCGGGTTCCACGCCATCGCAGAGGAGCGGCTGCGCGCGCTGGATGCGACAGCGCTCGGCGCGCTCCACCAGGCGGGATTGCTGGAACCGGTATTCATGGCGGTCGCCTCGCTGGGCAACCTGCGCAAGCTGGTGGACCGGCTGGAGCGCGGCCGTGGCTGAGCCCATCGCCGAACGCCGCCTTGCCACGGATACCACCGCGCTTGAGGGGATCCTGTACGGGGCGCAGCCGGTGGTGCTGCGCGGCCTGGCCGGCCACTGGCCAATGGTGCGCGCCGCATGCGGCTCCGCGCGCACCGCGGTGGACTATCTGCGGCGCTTCGAGCGCCCGCAGGCGCCGCCGGTGGTGGCCACGGTCGCTCCGCCCGAAGCCGACGGGCGCATCTTCTACGACGCCGGCATGGGCGGCTTCAACTTCCGCCGCGAGAAGATACCGCTCGGTGTCGCGCTGGAAACCCTGCTGCGGTATGCCGACGAACCACGGCCGCCGACGATCTACGTAGCCTCCACCACGCTGGACACCTGGCTGCCGGGTTTCGCCGCCGAAAACCCCCTCGCCCTCGGCGGGCGCACGCCCCTGGCCAGCATCTGGATCGGCAACCGCACACGCATCGCCCCGCACCAGGACCTGCCCGACAATCTGGCCTGCGTCGCCGCCGGGCGCCGGCGGGTAACGCTGTTTCCGCCCGAACAGCTGGGCAACCTGTACGTCGGACCGCTGGATTTCACCCCGGCCGGGCAGCCGGTGAGCCTGGTGGACCCGACGGCGCCCGATCTGGAGCGCTTCCCGCGTTTCGCCGACGCGATGCGGCATGCGCAGGTAGCGGAACTCGAGCCGGGCGACGCGGTGTTCATACCGTCGATGTGGTGGCACCACATGCAGGCGCTCGAGCCGTTCAACGTGCTGGTGAATTACTGGTGGCGCGACCAGCCGGCATGGATGGACACGCCGATGAATACCCTGATGTACGCGCTGATGACGCTGCGCGATCTGCCGCCGCACCAGCGCGCGGCCTGGCAGGAGACCTTCCGGCACTACGTGTTCGAGGCCGGCGAAGACACCGTCGCGCATATTCCCGAAAGCGCACGGGGCGCGCTGGCGCCGCTGGACGAAGCCTCCGCCCGCGCACTGCGCGCCCGCCTGCTGCAACGGCTCAACCGCTGATCGGTGTCGCGCGGATCGTGGAGCCAGGTGCCGGGCACCGGGCTCCACGACGGGCAGACCGCCTCAATGCCCGCCTTCGGCCGCCAACTTGTCCAGGTCGATGCCCTGCCGGCGCAGGGTGCGGGCGGCGGCGATGGCGTAGAACGCCAGGTAGGCGAAGCACAGCACGCCGACGACGAAGCTGTAATGCACGCCCACCTTGTCGGCCAGCGCGCCCTGCGCCCAGCTGACCAGCCCGCCGCCCATGATCATCATGATCAGCAGGCTGCTGCCCTGGTTGGTGGTGTTGCCCAGGCCGGTGATGGCCAGGGTGAAGATGCACGGCCACATCGTGCTGCAGAACAGGCCGACGCTGATGAAGGCGATCACGCTGGTCATGCCGGTGGTGAACATGCCGACCAGCTGCGCGGCGATGCCGCACAGGGCGAAGTACAGCAGCATGCGCGACGGGTTGCCCCTGCTCGCCAGCGTGGCCAGGATCATCAGCACGATCACCGGCGCGTAGTGGTAGAACTGCGAGGCATCGTGGCCGGAGATCGCGTTGACCGCCAGGTACACGCCGAAGGCGACGAACGGCAGCACCAGCATAAGCACCTTCTTGGCGCTGGCGCTCACGTCGAACGCGCCCACCGCGCCGCCCCAGCGGCCGATCATCAGGCTCGCCCAGTACAGCGACACGAACGGCGCGATCAGCGCGGTCTCGATGCCCAGCCCGCCCTTCTCCACCGGCAGCTCCAGGTAGGCCGGCAGGTTGTCGATGGTGGAAACCTCCACGCCGACGTAGAGGAAGATGCCGATCATGCCCATGACCAGCTGCGGATAGGCCAGCGCCGACTTGCGGTGGATCAGCTTGCTGCTGTCCTGCGCTTCGGTCGCGGACAGTTTTTCCAGGTCGATGTGGTTGGGCACCGAGGAGAACTTCAGGAACAGCGCCACCAGCACGAAGGCCGCGCCCAGCACCAGGTAGGGCGTCTTGACGCTTTCGATGCTGGCTTCGGTATTGCCGGTGGCGACGCTGCCGAAGATGGCGATGCTCACCAGCAGCGGGCCGACGGTGGTACCCAGGTTGTTGACGCCGCCGGCCATGGTCAGGCGCTGCGAGCCGGTGGCCGGGTCGCCCATGATGATGGCCAGCGTGTTGGCGGCGATCTGCTGCAGCGAGAAGCCCAGGCCGACGATGAACAGTCCCGACAGCATCAGGTTGAACGAGCCCAGGTTGGCCGCCGGGTAGAACAGCAGCGCGCCCAGCGCCGAGATCAGCAGGCCGACGCAGATGCCGTTCTTGTAGCCGATGCGGTTGAGCACATCCACGCCCATCGCCTTGGAGACGCCCGCGTAGATCAGCGAGCCGACCGTGTAGGCGACGTAGAACGCGATCGCCACGTACATGCTCTGCGCCTGGGTCAGGTCGAAGGCTTTCTTGAACACCGGGATCAGGATGCCGTTGCTGGCGGCGACGAAGCCCCAGAAGAAGAACACCGTGATGAGTACACCGAACTGCGACCAGCGGGTTTTTTGGCTCATGGCTTTTCCGTCATGGCGGAACGTTGGCGTCATGCGTGGCGTTGCCCACGCGCATCCGCCACGCGGCGGCCGGCAACGGCCGGCCGCCGCGGGCGGTCCATCCTGTCACATCAGAACTGGTAGCGCAGGCGCAGGCCGTAGCTGCGCGGGTCGTTGAGGAAACGCACGTTGATGCCCGACCCGACCAGCGCCTTCTGCGAGATGTCGTTGTCCAGCAGGTTGTTGCCCCACGCCTCCACGCGCCAGTGGCCGTCCAGCGAGGTCAGGCCGATGCCGGCGTTGACCGTGGTGCGGGCGCGCTGGCGGTCGGGGAAGCCGGCTTCGACGGCGCCTTCGACGTGGTCCACCGTGCCGGCGGTGTCGGAGATGAACACCACGTCGCGGTTGTTGTACTGGGTCAGGTAGTAGGCCGAGCGGTACGAGGCCAGCAGCTGCCAGTCCAGGGTGCCGAACGGCAGTTCCATGGTGTGCTGCAGGCGCGCGTTGAAGGTCAGCTTCGAGGCCAGCGGCAGTTCGTTGCCGGACAGGTCGATGATCGAGGTGATGCCGCCGGCGCCGTAGTTCTGGCTGCGCACGTCGGCCACCTTGCCTTCCTTGATCTCGCTGTCCAGCCACAGGGCGTTGAGGTTCAGCATCACGTTTCCGGGGAAGCGCAGCACGCTCTCCAGTTCGACGCCGTATACCGCCGACTTGCCGACGTTGCGGTTGACCAGCGAGTAGCCGGTGGCCTCGCCGGTGGAAGGATTGGTGGCGATCACCGCCAGGTCCTGGAACACCTGGTCGCTGTAGTCGTAGTAGAAACCGCTGGCGTTGAAGGTGGAGGTGCGGCCCAGCATCTGGAACGAGTTCTTGCTGCCGATCTCGTAGGCGACGATGGACTCGGGCTTGAACGTCTCCGGGATCTCCTGCGGATCGAAGGTGTCGTTGAAGCCGCCCGCCTTGTGGCCGCTGGAGATCAGTCCGTAGAGCAGGCTGTCGTCGGACACGTCGTATTCGAAGCCCACGCGCCAGTCGGTGAAGTTGAACTTGCTCCTGCCGAACTGCTGCGCGGGGATGCCGCTGATGGTGGCGTACTCGTAAGGGCAGTTTGCAGTGTCGCCGCCGATGTCCGACCGATCCACGCAGCCAAAGTTGCCACCGTTGGCCACGTTGCCGATCTGGTCGAGGATGGTGTCATTGCGACCATGCGACAGGATGCCCTGCAGCAGGAAACGCGCCATGTCCGCCTGTGAGGTGATGTTGCTCACATCGAAGTTGGGGCGCTTCATGAAGGCCGGCGCAAAGCCGGGCGTACCCAGCCGGGTGGAGAACCCACCACCGGTGCCGACCAAGCCGATCGCCCAGTTGCCGCCGATGCCGTAGCGCGATTTTTCTTCCTGCGTGTAGCGCAGGCCGCCCTTCAGGCGCAGGCGGTCGTTGACGTCGAAGGTGCCGTCGGCGAACGCGGCCGAGGAGCGGCCGTTGACCTTGGGCATGGTGAATTCGGTACCGGAGTACCAGCTGCCCTTGTCCACCAGCGACAGGTAGCCGACCTGCTGGTCCTCGTTGAAGTGGAACAGGCCGGTGGTCCAGCGCAGGCGCGCGTCGTCGGCCGAGGACAGGCGCAGCTCATGGATATAGGACTGCGACTGGGTCATCCAGTACTGGGTGGAGTAGTTGTCGTAATCGATGCCGCCCGGGTTGGTGGGCGAGACCGGATCGATGTTGCGGTCCGGCCACAGGATGCCTTCGCTCTGCGCGTTGGTCTGGCGGTAGTCGACGTCGCGGTAGCTGGCGTTGTACTCCAGCGCCACCGGGCCGAAGTCGTAGCTGACGCTGGTCTGCGCGCCCCAGTTGGTGCTGTCCAGCGTGCCCTGCGCGCCGCGGTAGACGACCTTGCGCAGGTCCACGTCGTCGGGCAGGTAGCCGGCCCTGGCAGCGGTGTAGACCGTGGCACCCGGATAGCCGGTGCCGCCTTCCTTGCCCATGTCGGCCATGGCGAACACCGACAGCTTGTCGTCGGGCTGGTACAGGAAGGACACGCGCGCGCCGTGTTCGTCCTGGATGCCGGCCGGGTCGAGCGCCTGCATCCTGCCGGCGTTCTCGAACGACGAACCCTTCTCGACCTTGTAGCCGGCCACGCGGATCGCGGCCCAGCCGCCGAGCGGCATGTTCAGCGCGAACTCGCCGCCGCGGTGGTCGCGGTTGCCGGCCTCGGCCTGCACGTAGCCGCCGGACGATTCCAGGTCCGGGCGCTTGGTGATGATGTTCAGCGTGCCGGCCAGCGCGTTGCGGCCGCGCAGCGTGCCCTGCGGTCCCTTGTTGATCTCCACGCGCTCGACGTCGTAGAACATTCCGCCCAGGCCGCGCGGGCGCGGGATGTAGGCGCCGTTGATGTGCGGCGCGGCGCCCGGATCGCCCAGTTCGGTGTTGTTGGACGAGCCCACGCCACGGATGAAGATCTCCAGGTTGCCTTCCTGGTTGGCCATGCTCATGCCCGGCACCAGCGCCTGGATGTTGCGCAGCTCGTTGTTGATGCCCAGCGCGCGGGTGTCCTCGGCCGAAATCGCCTGCGCGGTGCCGGCGTACTTCTGCAGGTCCTGTTCGCGCCGCTCGACGGTGACGATGACCGCGTCGAGCGTGGAGGCGTCGCGTGCTTCGGTCTTGCCCTCCTCCTGCGCCGACTGCGCGGCGGCGGGCAATGCGGTGGCGGTGGTGATCAGTGCAGCGAAGATCGCGCGTGCAAGCGCGTGTTGCCGGCAGTGGCTGGCCATCTGGTCTCTCTCCCAAAGACTTTCGGAATGTTCATGACGGCGTCGTGGCCGGCGACGGTCGTTTTACGCGCCACCTGACAACGCTGTCAATCCGCCGGGCGGGCACAGCCCGCGCAAGGCCTCATGCCGCTGCAAGCCGCGGAACGGGAAGGGATTTCTCGCTGCAATGCAGCATGAAAACAGCAACGGACGGCGCGCGGCGATGTGCCGTGCGGCGCCCCGATGGGGCGGCCGCGGATCGGCGCCGGCGCGGATCAGTACAGCGTGCGCTGCTCCGCCGGCGGCGGGCTGTACTGGTACAGCCACGTTTCGGTGAGGGTCCTGCCGCCGCTGCGCAGGTACAGGCGGATGTCGATCTGCTGGGTGCCGCCGTCGGGCGGCACCAGGTCGAACATGGCGCGGTAGCCCTTGATCTCGCGCAGCGGGCGGGCGGAGACGACTTCCACGCGGCCGCGGCTGGTTTCCACCACGGCCTCGACCTCGGCCTTGTCGATCAGGCCGGCCAGTTCGCCGCCTTCGAAATCCACCGCGAAGCGCCAGGAGAAATACTCGCGCTTCTTGCCGATCACCCCGCCCAGCCCGGTGCGGCTGGCCACGCAGTGCGCCAGCGGCGGCCGCGCCGGCGGTTGCGCGCCCCAGTACAGCCGGTAGCCGACCAGCAGTTCCTGGCCCGGCTGCGGTTTCTGCTTCGGGTTCCAGAACGCGACGATGTTGTCGAAGGTCTCGTCGACCGTGGGGATCTCCACCAGCTGCACCGAGCCTTCGCCCCACTGGCCCTTCGGCTCCACCCACAGGCACGGGCGCTTCTCGTAGAACACGCCGTCGTCCTGGTAGTGGTCGAAATCGCGGTCGCGCTGCAGCAGGCCGAAGCCGCGCGGGTTGTTGTCCACGAACATGTTGAAGCGCAGCTGCGCCGGGTTGCACAGCGGGCGCCAGATCCACTCGCCGGCGCCGTTCCACATCGACAGGCCGTCGGTGTCGTGGATTTCCGGGCGCCAGTCCCAGGCCATGCGGCGGTCGTTCTCGCCGACCTGGTACATGCTGGTGCACGGGGCGATGCCCAGCCGTTCGATTTCCCGGCGCGGGTACAGCGCGCTGTCGATGTCCATCAGCAGCACGTCGCCGTTGGTGATGGCGAAGCGGTAGGCGCCGGCCACGCTCGGCGAATCGAGCAGGCCGTAGACCACGACGGTGTCGGAGTCGCGCGCCGGCTGCTCCAGGTAATAGGCGATGAAGTCCGGAAACTCCTCAGGCCTGCCCATGCCGGTGTCGATCGCCAGCCCGCGCGCGGACTGGCCGTACTGGCCCTCCTTGCCCACCGCGCGGAAATAGCTGGCGCCCAGGAAGGCGGCGAAGTCGCGCTCGGTATCGGTGCGGGTATTGAGGCGGAAGCCGGCGAAGCCCAGGTCCGCCGGCAGTCCTCCGCCCTGGATGCCGCTCCTGCCGTAGTCGAACGCGGCGCCGTCGTAGGCCAGTTCCTGCGCCTTGCCGTCGACCACGTCGAACATGCGTACCGGCGAATGGAAGTACAGGCCCAGGTGGAAGAATTTGGCCTGGAATTTCCCGGGCTGGTCGGCCCACAGCGCATGGTCCTGGCGGTAGCGGATGGACTGGTACTGGTCCCAGTCCAGCGCTTCCACTTCCGGCGGCAGGGCGCGCTTGTGGCTGCGGTACGGCGCCTGCGCCAGCGCGCGCGCCTGGCCCTTCAGCGTGGCGAAGTCGAACGGCTGCGGCTGGCCGGTGCGGCGCAGGCCCATCTGCCGGTCGGCGGCGGCGCAGGCCGGCAGCGCGGGCAGTCCGAAGGCGGCCAGGGCCAGCGAGGCGCGGCGGAGGAAGTCGCGTCGATCCATGCGGTCGTCCGGTAAGGGGTGGGCGGATGATAGGCAGGCGCGGGTGAATGGAGCGAGGAACGAGTGAAGCCGGAGCGATTCCTGCCTACGCGGGAATGACGGCCCCTGCCTCCGCCGCTGCTCCAGCGGTTGTCTTCTCTCGTTCCTCGTTCCTCGTTCCTCTCCACTCGTTCCTCGCCTCTTCATCGCTGGCAGTGGCCGCACCAGACGGAGGCGCGCTGGCCGATGCTGGCGTGGCGCAGCGCGCGCCCGCAGCGCACGCAGGCCTCGCCCTCGCGGCCGTATACCGACAGTTCCTGCTCGAAGTAGCCGGGCGCGCCGTCGGGGCTGATGAAGTCGCGCAGGGTGGTGCCGCCGCGGGTGATGGCGTGGCCGAGGATGTCCTTCACCGCCGTCGCCAGCCGCTGGTAGCGTTCACGCGACACCTTGCCGGCCTCGCGCAGCGGATTGATGCCGGCCATGAACAGGCTTTCGGCGGCGTAGATGTTGCCGACGCCGACGACGATGCGCTGGTCCATCAGGAAGGTCTTGACCGGCGCGCTGCGGCCGCGGCTGCGCGCGAACAGGTAGTCGCCGTCGAATGCCGCGTCCAGCGGCTCGGGGCCGAGCCCGCGCAGCAGTTCGTGGGTCTCGCCCGGCGCCTGCCACAGCAGGCAGCCGAAGCGGCGCGGGTCGTTGAAACGCAGCAGGCGCCCGTCCTCGAGGCTGATGTCGACGTGGTCGTGCGCGCGCACCGGCGTATCGCCGGGCAGCACGCGCAGGCTGCCGGACATGCCCAGGTGCAGCAGCGCGCTGCCGGCATCGGTATCCAGCAGCAGGTACTTGGCGCGGCGGCGGATCGCGGCGATGCGCTGGCCGGGCAACGCGCGCTCGATCTCCGGCGGAATCGGCCAGCGCAGGTCCGGCCGGCGCAGGATCACGCCATGGATGCGGCGCCCCTGCAGGTGCGGCTCCAGACCGCGGCGGGTGGTTTCTACTTCGGGAAGTTCGGGCATGCGGCGATTGTAGGTGCGGGGCCTGCCCCGCACACGGGCTGCGTTCCACCCCGACAGGGACCCACCTCGCTTGGGGTTTCACCGGGAAGGCTTCATGCGGGGCGAGCCCCGCATCTACGACGGAAGCCGCTCCAGACATCGTTGGTGCGGGGCTTGCCCGCACATGGGCTTTCCCGCTACGGCCCCATGCGGGGCAAGCGCCGCATCCACGGCGGGAGAAGATCGTGAACAGTTTCCTGGACGTTTCCCCGCAGGGGTTCAGCGCGGCGGCGCCATCAGCTCGCGCGCGCTGAGGTAACCGTCGCCATCGGCGTCCTGCCTGTGGAAGCGCTCGAGGATCGCCTGCCCGTGCTGCTCGCGGGCGATCGGCCTGCCGCGATTGCCGGGCTGTTCTTCCGGCTCCAGCACGCCGTTGCCGTTGCGGTCCATGCGGTCGAAGGCATACAGCATCCACTGCAGGTATTCGTCCGGGCTTACCCGGCCATCGCCGTCCAGATCCATGCGCCGCAGGTAATCGGCGGTGTCCTGCACCTGCGCCACCGCGGCCCACGGCAGCATCGCCGCCAGCAGGAACGACAGACGCCGCACGAGGCGGCGTCCATGCGTGGAACCGGATGCGCGGCCGGTCACGCCGCGCTGAGCGAGTAACCCTTCAGCCGCGCCGCGTAGGCCTGCAGGGCGGCCACGCCGCTGGCTTCGGCTTCGTGGCACCACTGCTGCAGGTGCCGGAGCCGCTCGGCGGCATCGTGGGTACGCGCTTCCAGCAACGCGGCCAGGCGCGCGCGGTGTTCGACCAGCACCTGGATGTTCGGGCGCTGGCTCACCCACTGCTGCAGCTGTTCGCGGCAGGCCGGCTTGAGCCAGCGGCCGTCGTTGACCAGGCCCTTGCGCATGCGCCGCGGCAGCAGCTTGCGCAGCTTGGCGCCGGCAGCGGCGGCTTCCTCGCGCAGGGCCGGGGCGAACACGTTGCGCTGGTAGTCGGTCATCGCCTGGAAACGGTGCGAGAGCAGCGCCTTGAGCGTGTCGGCGTCGGGCACGGCGATGTTCGGGCGGATGTCCATGGTCGGCGCCACGCGGAGCACCTTGGCCAGGCCCAGCGCCTGCAGCAGGCGGATCGCCTGCCAGCCGATGTCGAACTCCCAGCGGCGCATCGAGAACCGCGCCGAGCTGGGGAAGGCATGGTGGTTGTTGTGCAGCTCTTCGCCGCCGATCCAGAACGCCCACGGCGTCAGGTTGGTCGAGGTGTCGGCCGATTCGAAGTTGCGGTAGCCCCACCAGTGGCCCAGGCCGTTGACCACGCCGGCGGCCCAGAACGGAATCCACGCCATCTGGATCGCCCACAGGGCGATGCCCGGCAGGCCGAACAGCGCGAAGTTCAGCGCGAACAGCAACACCGGGCCGAGGTTGGCGTGCGGGGTGTAGAGGTGGCGCTCGATCCAGTCCTCCGGCGCGCCGCGGCCGTACTGCTCGATGTCCGCGCGCATCGTGCGCGCCTCGCGGTACAGCTCCACGCCGCGCCAGAACACGCGGCCGATGCCCTTGGTCACCGGGCTGTGCGGGTCTTCGTCGGTTTCCACCTTGGCGTGGTGCTTGCGGTGGATGGCCACCCACTCGCGGGTGATCATCGAGGTGGTCAGCCACGTCCAGAAACGGAAGAAGTGCGAGACCAGCGGGTGGAAGTCCACGCCGCGATGGGCCTGGCTGCGGTGCAGGTACAGGGTCACCGCGAAGATGGTGAGCTGGGTGAACACCAGCAGCACCGCCAGCATGCCCCACCAGCCCAGGCCGGCGACGCCGCCGGTGAGGAAGTCGAGGAGGGTGTCGGACATCGCGGAACTCCAGGCTGTTTCGGTGACGGATGAAACCGTGGATACACATGATGGGGCCTGCCGCGGCAAACTTCATCCACCCGGGCCCCGACTTTGGTCCAATCCTTCAGCTGCCCGCCACCGCCGACCCCGCCTGAATGATGTCCACCGCACCCGCCGCCATCGCGGCCCCCCTGATCGAACTGGACCATGCCTGCGTCATCCGCGGCCAGGTGCGGGTCCTGCACGAACTGAACCTGCGCATCGAACAGGGCCAGCACACCGCGATCCTGGGGCCCAACGGCTGCGGCAAGTCCTCGTTCATAAAACTGATCACGCGCGAGCTGTACCCGCTGGCGCGCGCCGACGGCCACGTGCCGGTGCGGGTGATGGGGCAGACCCGCTGGCAGGTGGACCGGCTGCGCTCGCAGCTGGGCATCGTCACCGGCGACCTGTCCAGCAACCTGTGCGACATGCCCGGGCTGGGCGTGGAGGAGGCGGTGATCTCCGGTTTCTTCGCCAGCTACGTGGTGCCGGCGCACCGCGACGTCACCGACAGCATGCGCGAGCGGGCACGCCACGCGCTTGAACTGGCCCGCGCCTCGTCGCTGCTGGGCCGCAGCTATGCCGAACTGTCCGCCGGCGAGACCCGCCGCGTGCTGATCGCCCGCGCGCTGGTCAACCAGCCGCGCGCGCTGCTGCTGGACGAACCCTCCACCGGGCTGGACCTGGTCTCTCGCCAGCACCTGATCGACACCATGCGCCACCTCGCCGCCCAGGGCATCACCCTGGTGCTGGTCACCCACCACATCGAGGAAGTGATCCCGGAGATCCAGCGCGTGGTGTTGATGAAGGGCGGGCGCATCTTCGCCGACGGCCTGCGCGGCGAATTGCTGCGCGCCGGCCCGCTGTCGGAGGTGTTCGGCGGCTCGATCGACGTGCGCGAGGACGACGGCCGGCTGACCGCCTGGGCCCGCGCCGTTTAGGTAAGCGGCGGCATCGGTGCGATGATGCCGGCCTGTTCCGCCGATCCATGCCCCGCGATGTCCCGTTCCCCGTTTCCGCTGCGCTTGGGCGCGGCCTTCGTCCTGGCCGCCGCGCTCGGCGCCTGCGCCAGCGCGCCCGCCCCCGTCGCCACCGGCCACCGCGAAATCCCCGCGTCGACGCCGACCGGCTACCTGCAGGGCGACGCGATCCCCGACAGCCTGGCGCTCAGCCCCGCGCCACCGGCGCCGGGTTCGGCCTGGGCGGCGCTGGATGATGCCGTCGCCCGCCAGGCCATCGCGCTGCGCGACAGCGCGCGCTTCCGTCAGGCCCACGCCGATGCCGACCTGCGTTTCCCCGCCGGCGCCGGGCAGTTCAGCTGCGCGCTCGGGGTGCCGGTGGATGCGACGCACACGTCGGCCCTGTACCGCCTGCTGCAGCGCAGCCTGATCGATGCCAGCGCGGCGACCCGCGCGGCCAAGAACCACTACCGGCGGCCGCGCCCGTTCATGGTCAACGGCCAGCCGACCTGCACGCCCGACGACGAACCGCACCTGCGCGGCAGCGGCTCCTATCCGTCGGGCCACACCGCCATCGGCTGGGCCTGGGCGCTGATCCTGTCGGAGATCGCCCCGGAACGCGCCACCGCACTGCTCGAGCGCGGCCGCAACTACGGCCACAGCCGGCTGGTGTGCAACGTGCACTGGTACAGCGACGTGCAGCAGGGCCAGGCGATGGGCGCGGCCGCGGTCGCGCGCCTGCACGACAACGCCGAATTTCGCGCCGACCTGGCTGCGGCGCGGCAGGAGATCGTCGCCGCACGCGCGCAGGCACTGCCCGTACCGCGCGACTGCGCCGCCGAAGACGCCACGCTGGAAACCGACCTGTCCGAAGCGCGCTGACCACCGGCCCCGTAGGAGCGACTTCAGTCGCGAAGGGGCTCTATCGGGAACGCTTCGTCGCGACTGAAGTCGCTCCTACAGGCGTCGTGGCCACCGGTTTCAGGCGTTACCGCGCGCGGCGGCATCGGCCGGAGCGGCTAGAGTGGGCCGCTCATCCACGCCGGGACCGCCCATGTCCATGCCCCATCGCCGCCTGCGCGCCCTGCTGGCGACCGCGCTGCTCGCCTTCGCCGCCGCCACGCAGGCGCAGCCCTTCCGCCTGATCGGCTACGTCACCGACGGCCCGGCGCCGCCGCAGCTGCCGGCCGCGCAGCTGGACGTGGTCAACTTCGCCTTCGCCAAAGTCGCGCCCGATGGCAGCGTGTACCTGCCCGACAAGGTCGATCCGGCGCACGTGCACGCGCTCGTCGCCCATCGCGCCGACAACCCGGCGCTGAAGATCGTGCTGTCCATCGGCGGCTGGGGCGCCGGCAACTTCTCCGAGGCCGCCGCCACCGGCGAAGCGCGCGCACGTTTCATCGACAGCGGCGTCGTCCTGCTGCGGCGCTTCGACCTGGACGGCCTGGACATCGACTGGGAATACCCGACCCTGGGCGACGCCGACATCAGCCACAGCCCGGACGACCGCCGCAATTTCACCCTGCTGCTGGAAGCGCTGCGCGCGCGCCTGGACCGCGAGGGCGGCAAGCGCCACTACCTGCTGACCATCGCCGCGGCCGAGGGCCGTTTCGCCGAAGGCCTGGAACTGCCGCGCATCGCCCGGTCGCTGGACTGGATCAACCTGATGACCTACGACTTCCACGGCAGCCTGACCCCGACCACCGGCCACCAGAGCGGGCTGGCGCGCTCGGCGCTGGCGCCGGCCGACGAGCGCACCACCGAAGGCGCGGTGCGCTACTTCCTGGAGGCCGGCGTGCCGGCGGACAAGATCAACGTCGGCGTGCCGTTCTACGGCCGCCGCTTCGGCGACGTGGAGCCGGTGGATGCCGGCCTGTACCGGAAGTTCGCCAGCGAAGGCGGCTTCATCGACTGGGGCGAGATCGTGCGCAGCCGCCTCGGCGCACCCGGCTGGGAACGCCACTGGGACGCGCAGGCGCAGGTGCCGTGGCTGTGGAATCCCACCACGCGGCAGCTGATCACCTACGACGATCCGCAGTCGCTGGCGATCAAGGCCGACTACGTCAAACGCAACAGGCTCGGCGGCATCATGTACTGGGAACACCGGCTGGACGACGGCCAGCTGCTGGACGTGCTGCACAAGGCGCTGCACGACACCGGCCGTTGAAGCCCGTAGGAGCGGCTTCAGCCGCGAAGAGGCTCTCCCGGTAAATCCCCTTCGCGGCTGAAGCCGCTCCTACAGGTGCGCCGCTTACGCCGCCAGGCGCAGGCTGCTGCCCAGGTTGAACGCCGATACCGACTGCAGCAGGCTCTGCGCGCGGTCACGCAGCGAGGTCGCCGCCGCCGCCACTTCCTCCACCAGCGCCGCGTTGCTCTGGGTCACTTCGTCCATCTGCGTGGTGGACTGCGCCACCTGGCTGATGCCGCTGCTCTGCTCGCGGCTGGCCAGCAGGATCTCGGACATGATCGCGGTCACGCCGCCAATGCCGGTGACGATCTCGTCCATCGCGTCGCCGACCCGGTGCACGCGCTCGGTGCCGTTTTCCGCCTTGGCCACCGCGTCGGTGATCAGGTTCTTGATGTCCTTGGCCGCCTCGGCCGAACGCTGCGCCAGGCTGCGCACCTCCGAGGCCACCACCGCGAAGCCGCGGCCGTGCTCGCTGGCGCGCGCCGCCTCCACCGCGGCGTTGAGCGCCAGGATGTTGGTCTGGAAGGCGATGCCGTCGATGACGCTGATGATCTCGGCGATCTGCCGCGAGCTGTGCGCGATCTCGTCCATGGTGACGATCGACGCCTTGACGATCTCGCCGCCGCGGGCGGCCACGTCGGTGGCGGAGTGGGTGATGTCGCCGGCGCGGGCCACGCGCAGCTCGTTGTCGCGCACGGTGGAGGTCAGCTCCTCCATGCTGGCGGCGGTCTCTTCCAGGTTGGCCGCCAGCGTCTCGGTACGCGCGGACAGGTCCTGGTTGCCGTTGGCGATCTCGGTGGTGGCCAGCCCGATCTGGTCGGCGTCGTCCTTGATCTGCTGGACCAGGCGGTGCAGGTTGGCGACGGTGGCGTTCATGCCGGCGCGCACCTGGCCGAACAGGCCGGGGTAGTCGGTGTCGATGCGCTGGGTCAGGTCGCCTTGGGCCAGCGCCTGGGCGACCCGCAGCACGTCGCGCAGGCCGGAGTCGGTGGTGACGGACAGCTGGTTGAGCAGGCGGCCGATCTCCTGGCCGAAGCCCTGCTTGCCGTCCAGCTCGATGCGGCGGCTGAAATCGCCCTGCCCGGCGCTGTCGGCCAGGGTGCGGATCTCGTCGACCAGGCCGGCCAGCACCGCGACGGTGTGGTTGACCGCGCTGGCGGTGTGGCCGAACAGGCCCGGGTAGTCCTGCCCGATCTTCTGCGAGAGGTCGCCCGCCGACAGCGCGCCGGACACGCGGCTGATGTCCTGCAGGCCGGCTTCGGTCACGTCGGACAGTTCGTTGAGCAGGCCGGCGATGTCCTTCATGAAGCCGGCGCGGCCGGCGCTGTCCATCTTGACGCTGAAGTCGCCGCGGCGAACCGCCGCCTCGGCCATGGACTGGATGTCGGCGACGATGGATTTCAGGCTGCCCTGCATGGCGCGCAGCGAGTGCACCAGGCTGGAGGTGTCGCCCGGGCGCAGCGCGATGGGCGTTTGCAGGTCGCCGTTGGCGATGCGCTCCACCGCCTTGACCACGTCCTGCGGCTCGCCGCCGAGCTGGCCGATGATGCGCCGGAAGGCGAACAGCAGCGCGCCCAGCAGCACCACCAGGGCGGCCACGATCGAGCTCACGGCGATGCCGGTCCACAGGCCGTTGGCCTTCTCCGCCGCCAGCACCTGGCCTTCGGTGCGCTGGTCCAGCAGCACGAAGAACTCGCCGATCGGCTTCATGATCGCGGCCTTGGTGTCCTGGTAGGCCTGGTCGTGCATCAGCGCGCGCGCGCGTTCCAGGTCCGGTTCGCCCGCCAGGGTGAAGCCGCCGTTGCCGTCGTCGTACTGGCCCTTGACCATGTGCATGGCCGCGTTTTCCACCTTGGCCAGTTCGTTGGACAGGTCCTCGGCCTGCTTGAGCTTGGCGAACTCGGCGGCGGTGAAGCCGGCCTTCTCCATCAGCTTCTGCAGCGACACCGCCTGGCCGTCCGCGCGCGCCTTGCTGCCATTGCGGACCGCGACGATGTCGGCGTAGGCCTGCTCGTTGCGCTCGTCGCCGGTAACGACATAGATGCGCGCCAGCCGGGTGAGGTCGTCCGAGCTCTGGCGCAGTTCGTCGGCCAGCAGGTAGGAGTCGTAGCGCGACTGCTGGGCCGCCTTGAGCCGGGCCGAGGTCGCCTTGACCTCGAAGATGGAAGCGAACACCAGGCCGAGGATGACCAGGGTGACGGCGAACAGACTGATGAACAGCGTTTTGATCGACATGAAGTTCCCCTTGAATGAGTGGACGCCCTGACTCATTCCGTCGCCACCGGCCCGCTTTCCCAGGGCGGACGGGGTGGCGCCTTCATGGCTGCCGTTCAGCAACCACCCGAGCATGGCGGCATTGCCAAGACCTGCCCTCCCCCGCGATGCGTGATCTATCGGCCTTGCGACCGGCCGCTTTAGCGGCGGCAGGGAAGAAAAAAATGAATGGAGATGCACCCGCGTGATGCGCCCGCGAGCGACCACCGGCACCTGTCTGGGCGATGCCGGTGCGGCATAGACTGGGCGCTCTTCCCCAGCCAGGTCCGCCCATGAGCCAGTGGTACTTCCACACCCCCGGTCAACCCGACCGCGTCGGCCCGTTCGACGACGATGCCGCCCGCCGCCACGTGCAGCTGCACCGCGACGCGCTGGCCTGGCGCGAAGGCATGCAGGGCTGGCAGCCGGCCGCGTCGCTGCCGGAGTTCGGCGGCCAGGCGTCGCCGCCGCCCATGCCGCCGCCGGTCGGCGGCCGCCGCAACCGCGCCGACGACATCGACTTCCGCATCGTCGGCCACGAGATGCAGTTCGTCGAGATCGAACTGGACCCGGGCGAGAGCGCCGTCGCCGAGGCCGGCGCGCTGATGTACAAGGACGCCGCCGTGCAGATGGACACCGTGTTCGGCGACGGCCGCCACGAGAGCCAGGGCGCCGGACTGATGGACAAGCTGCTGTCGGCCGGCAAGCGCGTGATCACCGGCGAAAGCCTGTTCGCCACGCTTTACACGCACACCGGCCAGGGCAAGGCGAAGGTCGCCTTCGCCGCGCCCTACCCCGGCACGGTGCTGCCGATGAAGCTCGACGAGCACGGCGGCAAGCTGATCTGCCAGAAGGACAGCTTCCTGGCCGGCGCGCGCGGCGTGCAGGTGGGGGTGCATTTCCAGCGCAAGGTGATGACCGGCCTGTTCGGCGGCGAGGGTTTCATCATGCAGAAGCTCGAGGGCGACGGCTGGGTGTTCGTGCATGCCGGCGGCTGCGTGGTGGAGCGCGAGCTGGCCGCCGGCGAACGCATCGACGTGGACACCGGCTGCGTGGTCGCCTACCACGCCGGCGTGGACATGGACGTGCGCCGCGTGGCCGGTCTGAAGAGCATGTTCTTCGGCGGCGAGGGCGTATTCCTGGCCACCCTCACCGGCCCAGGCAAGGTGTGGCTGCAGTCGCTGCCGTTCTCGCGCCTGGCCGGACGCATGTACGCGGCCGCGCCGCAGGCCGGCGGCCAGAGCCGCGGCGAAGGCTCGGTGCTGGGCGGGCTGGGGCGCATCCTGGACGGGGACAACCGGTTCTGAAATCTCCCTGGAGGTGGTTCCAGCTCCGGCTTCGTCTCCGCAGTCACCCTGTCGCGACTGGAACCTCTCCTCCACCGTTTCGCCCTGCGACACATCTCGTCGTTCGCGCATGGATTATTCCGGCATGGTTACAGTCCCGGATTTCCTCTTGCGCACACACCACCGCACTGCCACCGAGATCAACCTGCGCATCCGCCTGTGGATGCTGCGCATTCTGGTGAAGTTGGGGGGACACCGGCAGTTCCTCGGCGGCTACGGTTTCGATGACGACGATGTTGCCCAGGCAGTGGGTCTTGGCCACTGGATCGACACCGAGGAAGACATCCCGCACAGACAGCTGTTGTCCGAACTGCGCCACCAGCACCGGGAGGCAGAGCAGAAGCATGCGCGGGCGAAACTGCCGGCCAACCTGGGCGGCAACCTCAGTCGGCTTTCAAGGCTGGTGGGACTGGACCAAACCGAACGCAGCATCCTCGAATTCGTCATTTGCCTGCACGATGAGAAACGGCTGGAAGCGGCTTCCGACCAGATCGGCAGCCTGTCCTCGTCCAGGATGTACGGCGTGCTGGCTACCATTCTCGGTCTGCCCGAATCCGACGTCCGCCATGCCATGCGCACGCGCGGACCGCTGCTGCAATCGGGACTGATCGCCGTCAAAATTGGCTTTTCGGGCACCCTGCACGACAAGTTGAGCCTGCTCTCCAGAGGGTTTGCCGATGCGATGTTCGTGCCTCGCTCCAACCCGCTTGATCTGCTGCGCGGCGTCATCGGCAAGGCCGAAAAAGGCCATCTGAAGCTGCCTGATTACGCACACGTCCAGCCCATGCTCGGCAACGCCCTGCATTATCTGCGCCACGCACTGGCCGCCGGCAGCGGCGGCGTCAACCTGCTCATCTACGGTCAACCCGGCACCGGCAAGAGCCAGTTGGTGCGGACGCTGGCCAATGCATTGGATACGGACCTGTTCGAGGTGGCCCACGAGGACGAAGAGGGCGACCCGGTCGATGGCGAAGAACGGCTCAAATCCTTGCGTGTCGCCCAATGCTTTCTTGCCAAGCGGCACGTATTGATGGTGTTCGATGAAATAGAGGACGTCTTCAGCAGCTACGACAATGGCAGCGCGGCGCAGCAACGCAAGGCATGGATCAACCGCATGCTCGAAGCCAACCCTGTGCCGACCCTGTGGCTGTCCAACGACATCCGCAGCATGGACCCAGCCTTCATCCGCCGCTTCGACATGGTGTTCGAATTGCCCGTGCCGCCACGGCAACAGCGCGCGAAAATCCTGCGCTCGCATTGCAAGGGCCTGCTGGACGACAAACAAATTGCCCATATGGCCGAACTGGAGCATCTGGCTCCCGCCGTCATCACCCGCGCCAGCCATGTGGTGCGCGCCATCCGCGACGACATCGGCAAGGAAAACACCGCTCGCACCTTGCAGCAGTTGATCGACAACACCTTGCTGGCGCAACGTCTCGCACCGCTGCCAGGCAGCGCGGCCAACCGGCTGCCCGAGATCTACGACCCGACCTTCATCCATGCCGACGCCAATCTGGCCGACGTTGCCACCGGCCTGCGTGCCTCACGCAGCGGCCGGCTGTGCCTGTATGGCCCGCCCGGCACCGGCAAAACCGCCTATGGCCGCTGGCTGGCCGGGCAACTGGACATGCCGCTGCTGGTCAAACGCGCCTCCGACCTGATCGCGCCCTACCTCGGCGAAACCGAACAGAACATGGCCGTCGCCTTTCGCCAGGCCGAGCAGCAGGGTGCGCTGCTGTTGATCGACGAGGTCGACAGCTTTCTGCAGGACCGCCGCAAGGCGCAACGCAGCTGGGAAGCCAGCATGGTCAACGAGATGCTGACCTGCATGGAATCCTTCCCCGGCGTGTTCATTGCCTCCACCAACCTGATTGACGGGCTGGATCAAGCCGCGCTGCGCCGCTTCGATCTCAAGGTGAAATTCGACTTCCTGCGCCACGAACAGGCCTGGGAACTGCTGTGCCGGCACTGCGCCCGGCTTGGCCTGCCTGCGCCCCCGGTTTGCCTGCAGGCAAACATGAGGAAACTTGATCGACTGACACCGGGTGACTACGCCGCAGTGTCTCGCCAGCACCGCTTCCGGCCGTTGGCCACGCCGGCCATGCTGGTGTCGGCACTGCAGGCCGAATGCGCGGTCAAGGAACGCACCGGCAGGCCGATAGGCTTCCTGTAGGCATGCATCCGCCTGGGCAAAGGCGACAGGCCATGGACAGATCGGCACGGATGGAAAGCAACGATGGCCAAACGCTCCAATACCCTTGAAACCACGGTATTCGCCATCGAACTGCTGCGCCGGATACCGCGCGATCGCTACGTCACCGCCGAAGAGCTGCGCCAGCGGCTGCACCATGCCGGCATCGAGCGTGACCTGCGCAGCGTGCAGCGGCAACTCAGGCTGCTCAGCGAACACTTCGACGTCGAATGCGACATCCGCAGCAAACCGTATGGCTACCGCTGGCTGCCAAACTCGGGGGGACTGGCCGTCTCCCAACTGAGCACGCAGGAGTCGCTGCTGTTGCGGTTGGCCGAAGAACACCTGCGGCACCTGCTGCCGACGCGGCTGATGAAATCCATGGACGGGGTCTTCGCACAGGCCCGCCGCAACCTCGGCCCTGGCAGCAACGCCAAGCTGGAGCGCGAATGGCCCAGCAAGGTGCGTGTAGTCGCCACCACCCAACCGCTGCTGCCACCGAAGATCGCCCCCGGCGTGATGGAGGCGGTAAGTGAAGCCCTGTACAGCAACCACTGGCTGCACCTGAAGTACCGCAACTTCAAAGGCAAGTTGGGCAATCACGATGTCATGCCGCTGGGTTTGGCCCAGCAAGGCCCGCGCCTGTACCTGATCTGCCGCTTCGGCGACCACAACGACGAACGTAGCGTGGCCTTGCACCGCATCCTGTCAGCAGAGGTCTCCACGCTGTCGTTCGAGCGCCCTGGCGATTTCGACCTCAAACGCTACGACGACGAAGGCCGCTTCGGCTTCGGCAACGGCGAGCGCATCCGGCTCAGCTTCCAGATTACCCGCAGCTTCGGCTTGCAATTGCTTGAAACCCCGCTTTCAACCGATCAGGAAGTAGCCGACCTGGAAAACGGCTGGCTGCAGGTCAGCGCGACAGTGGTTGATACCTTGACGCTGCGATGGTGGCTGAGGGGGTTTGGGAAGGATGTGACAAACATCGACTTCAGGCATCCGAAAAATAATTCGTAATTAATAACAATTGCCAAAATTTACCAACAAAGGCAGACAGCCATGATTACTACTTCACTGATTCAATCTATTATCGAAAATTCCGATTCAAAAAAGTACCAAAAATTACTTCCCAAGATTAAAGAGAAGGTTGGCAAGCTAGACTGGAACTCACGAGCAGATAGTTGTGGCGTTGCAGGAAACACGTTTCGTGCATACGGTGCATACGTAAAAGAAGGAAGTCGGCCGTCCGACACTTATCGTAAGTGGACAGAAAAACAAAATAAATCCATTCTCAAGCTATCGCCAGAATCAATTTCATCTCAAGAGGATTTCGAAAATTGGCACCAGAAACTTGCAGAATCTTTGCAGCGTCACTGGCAAAAGGTTGAGGACGGCAAACAACTCTCTGTTGCACACAAGTACAAACTTGTCGACCTTTACATCAAATGGCTCACCCAGCACAAGCTTCCCGAACCCGAATTGAATAATATTTTTATTCAGTTCGCCCATTGCGCTCTTGATAGTCAGATTCTTGCAAAAATAAACTACCATCTAGATGGATTGCTTCCAATTGCAAAGCCCAGCATGGGCTGCATTGCTACGGAGAACGCTTATGCGTTTTGCCAAGCCGTAATACGTGATTACTGCAACTCCGTAGGCGGCACCCCATTGCTGTTTGACTATTATGCATGGCAGCGTGGCGGGTAAATTCATTGACGAATGAATGTCATGCCATTGCTGCGACACGTCCCATCGCACGTCCAAGGGAAATCCATCACGGCTTTTCCTTGGACGAATCAATGAAACACCGCAAGTTCCACGCCTACCAGCCGGCATCGCGCAGGAAAAACATGAATCTGGAGTTCATCGCCAGCAACCTGGCCGATGCACTGCATGACCTGCGCCACCTGCTCGACAGGCTGGGTCACCCTGATTTGAATGTGTCCAATTTGAGTCTGGAGCACATCCTGTATCACCTGCTGCTGGCATGGAACGCGCGGCACTTGAGCGCGAAGACACGCTAAGCGACGAGGACTACGAAAGGTGTTTGGCGATACCGCTCGATCTCGCACCTTTCGGACGAGAAGGGAAGCCCGCCACGGCGAAGCTGCGCAAAGGGAAATTCGACCGGCAATGGGCGCGACGCCATCTGCACCGGCATTGGACGCGCAGCAAACACCACCCCGGATTGCGCTGACGGCAACCCACTCTCCCGCAGGAGCGCACCTTGGCGCACGATGGGGCTTTGTCGGGAGAGCCTCATCGCGCACCAAGGTGCGCTCCTACGGTGCCCGGGGGGACAACGAGCCGGCGTTATCCACCCACCTTTCAACCAAACGCGGCACCAGCGTGGCGGCATTGCCGCAGGCGAAACGAAACCGCTGCGGCATGGCCTCCGGCCTTTCCTGGGCTATCAGCACTTTCTCGGCCATGTAATGGGTGGCCTTCAACAATGACGCCGCCGGTTGCACGCCGAGCGAGGTGCCGACCACCAGCACCTTGCCGGCGCTGCGCAGGTGCTGGCGGGCCACCTCCATGTTGCGGGTTTCCTCGCCAAACCAGACCACGTCAGGGCGCAGCTGGGTACCGTCCTCGCACAACTGTCCGGGCAGGATCGGGGCACCACCGAAGTGGTAGCGCTTCGGTTCGGCCGAGGTGCCGCGCGCCCAGGCCAGTTCACCGTGCAGGTGGATGACATGGGTGGAGCCGGCGCGCTCGTGCAAGGCATCGACGTTCTGGGTGATGACGACGACTTCGTAAACGGCCTCCAGCGCGGCAATCGCCAGATGCGCTGCATTGGGCAGTGCCTCCCATGCCATGCGCCGGCGCTCGTTGTAGAAGGCCAGCACCGCTTCCGGCTGGCACTTCCAGCCTCGCGGGCTGGCAAGTTCGAGCCACGAATGGGTGTTCCACAGGCCGTCGCCATCGCGATAGGTCGGCAAGCCGCTTTCGGCGCTCAGGCCGGCCCCGGAGAAAACCACCACCTTGTTCTGCTGCATCTTCGGCTTCACGCCCACCTCAGCTGAAGTCAATGGTGACGCGGCTGCCGCCGGCCCTGGCGATGCGGGCAAGTGCGTCGCCGCTGCGGTCACCGGCCGTCACCGTCAGCGGGGCGGTGGTGTTCTTGATGATGCGGATGATGGCGTCCGTGCGCAGGTGCTTGCCGACGATGAGCGAACCAGCGCCCTCGCGGGCCGTGCGGATGATGGCATCGGCACCGTGTTGCAACGGCAGGCTTTCACCGGTTTCCACCGTGCCCGGCCATGGCTGGTCTTCGTCGATACAGGCCGAGAGCATCAGCGCCATGTGGATCATGCCGCCCTGCCGCTCGCTGCACGGGCCGGGTGCGGCAAAACGCATCGAGCCGAGCTTGCTCTTGATCTGCCCCACTACGATCTGCGGGGCGGCGGCGTGGTCGGTTTCCCATTGCAATGCTTCGCACAGGGTGTCGATGATGGGAAACCAGCCGTCGCCACAGGTGATGCGCTGCTCAGGCGCCGGATAGGCCAGGCCGTTGCGGATCGGGGTGAACATCTGTGGCCATGCGGCAAACAGGCGCTGGATCAGTCCGTCCTTCATTGCGCGGCTCCACTGAGCGCATTCTTCGTCCTTTGGTGGATGCGTTGGGCGAAACCGGCAATCAGATCAGCCTGGTGCAGCGTGGCCAGCCATTGCCGGGGAATGCCTTCCACGCCGTACAGCGCACCGGCAATCTGCCCGGTGATGGCCGCGGTGGTGTCTGCATCATCGCCAAGGTTGGCAGCCATCAGGATGGCCTGCTCGAAATCGTGGGTTGCGTGTACGCACCACAGCGCCGCTTCCAGCGACTGCACCGCATAACCGCTGCCGCGTATCTGCTCGCGGCTCTTGCGCCGGTAGTGGCCTCCGGCCAGTTCCCGTACCCCGGGTTCGGTGAGAGGGTGCAGGCTGCGGTGCAGCAGCCCGTCCTTGTGCCTGCCGTCCAGCGCGTTGCAGATGACCGCCGCCAGCAGGCGGCAGCAATCCACGGCTTCGGGCGCGGCATGGGTGGCCAAGGAACTGCGCGCCGCGTGCGCCACGGCGCAGTCGGTGTCCGGATGGAACCACAGCACCACCGGCGCCAACCGCATCAGCGACCCGTTGCCCGCCATCATCGGATCGGTGGTGTCGGCCACGAGGTTGCCGTTGCGCAGGTGGAAGTACAGCGCTCCAGCGACAGTACTGCCGATGTCGAAGCATTCGCCGGTCGAACTCAGGTGGCCGTGCTGCCACCAGCGCACGTAGCGGCGCAGCTGGTCGGCCAGATCGAAGCCATCGCATTCCAGCAGGCTCTCGGCCAGGCACAGCGCCATCGACGTATCGTCCGTCCACTGACCCGGCTCGAGTTCGAAGGGGCCGCCACCCTGCATGCCGGAAACCGCGGCAAAACTCCCGCGCGGCGCGAATTCCACCGTGGTACCCACCGCGTCGCCGCAGGCCAGGCCAAGCAGGCAACCAAGGTAGCGCTGGTACGGTTCGATCATCCTGTAGTCCTGGAGTGTGCGCAGGCTCCATCGTCCGCCTCGCTGCGACGTGATGCGTCGCAGCGCGCGAGGGGCGGACAGCATCGCGCGACAGCAGCCCAGGTTCCCTTGCCGTATGCCCGCCCGCGCCGTTGGCCCGCGGTTTGGCTGGTTGCCGCTATGCTTGCGCCCTTTCCCGCACACGCATTCATCATGAAGCCGCGCAACGCTCGCCTGCTGCTGTCCCTTTCGCTGTTTGGCCTGCTGGCTGCCTGCGGCGGCGAGAACACGCGGCCGTCCGGGCCGGCGCAGGCGGCGGTGCCGGGCACGCCGGCCCGGCCGGTGAAAATCGGCGTGGCGCTGGGCGGCGGCGCGGCCAAGGGCTTCGCCCATATCGGCGTGATCAAGATGCTGGAGGCCAACGGCTTCGAGCCGGTGGTGGTGTCCGGCACCAGCGCCGGTAGCGTGGTCGGCGCGTTGTACGCCAGCGGCATGAACGCCTTCGACATGCAGCAGAAAGCGGTGTCGCTGGACCAGGCCAGCATCCGCGACGTGCGGCTGTTCTCCGGCGGCCTGATCCAGGGCCAGAAGCTGCAGGACTACGTCAACGCGCAGGTCGGCAACAAGCCGGCCGAGCAGTTGAAGAAGCCGTTCGCGGCCGTGGCCACGCAGCTGGAGAACGGCGAGCGCGCGGTGTTCGTGCGCGGCAACGTCGGCCAGGCGGTGCGTGCGTCCAGTTCGGTGCCGGGCGTGTTCGAGCCGGTCACCATCGGCGGCAAGACCTTCGTCGACGGCGGCGTGGTCAGCCCGGTGCCGGTGGACGCGGCGCGCCAGCTCGGCGCGGAGTTCGTCATCGCCGTGGACATTTCCAGCAAGGCCACCGGTCAGCGGCCGACCAGCCTGCTGGGCGCGGTGAACCAGTCCATCGCCATCATGGGCCAGCGCCTGGGCGAGCAGGAGCTGGCGCGCGCCGACGTGGTGATCCGCCCGCAGGTGCTGGACATCGGCGCGGCCGACTTCGAGCAGCGCGGCCGCGCCATCCTCGAGGGCGAGAAGGCGGCGATGGCGGCGATGCCGCAGATCCGCGCCGGCATCAACCGCCTGCGCCAGGCGCACGCGGCGGCGGCGCGCGATGCCGATGCGCGCGCCAGCGCCGCGGCGGCCGAAGCCTACCAGCGCTGCCTGGACGGCCGTTCGCGGCTGGACAAGCTGCGCGGCAAGGAAGGCGACTGCGCCGCACCGACGCGCTGAAGCGGCGCGCGGCGTTTATTCCGGCAGGTCGCCGGGAACCTCCGGGCGGATCTTCCTGGCGGCGGCTCCCGGTGCAGGTGCGGCCAGGCATCGCCGGGAAGCGCGGGTGCGGCTGGCGTCGTCCCGGCAGACTGGCACGGACGCGAATGCCATCCCGGCCGGCTCGCTGTGGCGGGCCGGCGTCCTGGGAAGGTGCTTCGGTGCGCGACGGGTTTTCCGGTAAGGCTTCATCGCGCACTGAAGTGCGCTCCTGCGGTGCGCTCGAGCAATGGGTTCCTACGAGCGGGTGTACTGCAGCTGCACCCAGAACTTGTCGGCGTCGCGCGTGTGCAGCTCGTCGCTGCTGCGGTAGCGCGCGGCCTTGAGCAGCACGCCCAGGCCTTTCAGCTGCGGGATGGCGCGCTCCCACGACAGGTCGAACTCGCGGCCGTAGCGCCGGCTGCCGCGGTCGCTGCGGAAGTCGTGGTACACCGCCTGCGCCTTGCCGCCGGCAAGCGGCAGCGCCACGCCCGCGTAGGCATCGCGCAGGCCGTCGGCCGGGGTGGTCAGGAACTGGTCGGCCCAGCCCTGGAACGCGTGCTTGGTCGCCAGCGGCGTCTGGAAGGCGCGGTTGCCGGGACCGCCGCGGCCGGCGCCGAGCACTTCGTAGCCGAGCGTGCTCTTCACGTTTCCGGCGGCGTGGCTGGCTTCGCCCAGCCAGTAGCGGCTGTCCAGCGACCACGGATTGCCGTGGCCGTCGACCTGCCGCGCATGCTCCAGCACGTAGCCGAAGGCGCCGTGGCTGCCCTGCACGCGCAGGCCGGTGGTGTTGCCCGACAGCGTGCCGCGCGGCGCGCCCGCCGCCACCGCCACGTTCTCCAGGTCCAGGCGGTAGTGGTAACCGGTCAGCGCAAGCGCCGCGCCAGGCGCGAACCGCGCCTGCAGCAGATGGCTGTCGCCGTGGATGTTGGCCGGCGCGGTGAGGCTGGGCGCGGCCGGTTCGTCCGGGCCGAACACGGTGTTGATGTTGCCGATGTAGGCGTAGGTCAGTTTCCAGCGCGCGTCCGGGCGAAGTTCAGCCATCGCGCCATCATAGGTCTGCTCGTTCTGGCGCCAGCCCACGCCGCCGACGAAACGCTGGTTGTCTAGGTTGATGCGCTGCCGGCCGAACTGCACGTTGCCGCGCGCGCCGTCGTAGCGCAGCAGCGCCTGGTTGATCTCGGCGTAGTCCGGGTCGGGCACCGCCGGATGACGCGTGCGGCCGTTGCGGGTGTCGTTGAAACGCTCGCCGCCCAGGTGCGCCACGCCATCGACCTCGCCCAGCGCCGACCAGCCATGCCAGCGCGCGGTGCGGTAGCCCAGCCGCGCGCGCAGGGTATGCGCATCGGCATCGCGGGCGGAACCATCCTGCGCGACATGCTCGTAGCGGTAGCGCAGGTCCAGCAGCGGCGCGCCGCCGGCGTCTGCCGCCAGCGCCGGGGCGGCGGCCAGCAGCAGGGGCAGGGTGTGGAGGAGGCGGATCGACATGGCGGGCTCTCGCGTGGGGGTGGCGCCATGCTCCGCGCCCGCTTTCGCGACCACCATGATGCAGATCAATCCAGCGGCGCCTCTTCCGTAGGAGCGCACTTCAGTGCGCGATGTGGCTTTCCCGGTGAGGCCCCATCGCGCACTGAAGTGCGCTCCTACGGTGCGGTGTGTTTCGGCGCGACCATGTGCCGCACCTGTTTCCAGCGGCCGCCTATTTCAGCTGCGACAACGGCAGCGCGCGGAACTCCTTGACCGTGCGCAGCACGAAGCTGGAGTTGACGTCGGCCACGCCGGTGGCGTCGAGCAGCTTGTCGAGCAGGAAGGCGGAGAAGTGGTCCAGGTCGCGCACGTAGATGTGCAGCAGGTAGTCCATGTCGCCGGTGAGCGCGTGGCAGGCCACCACCTCGTCCCACAGCTGCACCGCCTCGACGAAATGGCCGATCGCCGCCTGCCCATGCTTGGACAGCTGCACGCGCACGAAGGCCTGCAGGCCCAGGCCGATGGCGCGCGGTTCCAGGCGCGCGCCGTAACCGGCGATCACGCCTTCGGCTTCCAGCCGCTGCACGCGGCGCAGGCAGGCCGAGGGCGAGAGGTTCACCCGCGTGGCCAGTTCGGCATTGGTGGCGCGGCCGTGCTGCTGGATTTCCGTCAGCAGGCGCAGATCGGTGCGGTCGAGGGAGACGGCATTCATTTGTTGCTCCGCAACATCGAATCGACGCAACAATGTTGCGCCATGTCACGCGCTTGGCGCAATTTCGCACACCTGTTGCGCGGCCGGCTTTCTACCATCCGGGTGATCCACTTTCTGGAACACCGTCATGGACCTGTCCCCGCGCCGCGTAGAACACCAGCAGACCGACAAGGGGTACGTGCCAGTCTATACCACCGCCGTGGTGGAGCAGCCGTGGGACGGCTACAGCGCCGACGACCACGCCACCTGGAGCACGCTGTACCGGCGCCAGCGCGAGCTGCTGGTCGGCCGCGCCTGCCGGGAATTCCTCGATGCCCAGGACGAGATGGGCATGAGCGAGCACATGATCCCGCGCTTCGACCAGCTCAACGAAGTGCTGGGCGCGGCCACCGGCTGGACCCTGGTGGGCGTGGAAGGCCTGCTGCCGGAACTGGACTTCTTCGAGCACCTGGCCAACCGCCGCTTCCCGGTGACGTGGTGGATCCGCCGTCCCGACCAGATCGACTACATCGCCGAACCGGACCTGTTCCACGACCTGTTCGGCCACGTGCCGCTGCTGATGAACCCGGTGTTCGCCGACTACATGGCCGCTTACGGCCGCGGCGGCGTCAAGGCGCACGCCATCGGCCCGGAAGCGCTGCAGAACCTCACCCGCCTGTACTGGTACACGGTGGAGTTCGGCCTGATCGATACGCCCGAGGGCCTGCGCATCTATGGCGCCGGCATCGTCTCGTCCAAGGGCGAATCGCTGTACTCGCTGGAATCGGCCGCGCCCAACCGGATCGGCTTCGACCTGGAGCGGATCATGCGCACGCGCTACCGCATCGATACCTTCCAGAAGACCTACTTCGTCATCGACAGCTTCGAGCAGCTGATGGCGGCGACCGAGCCGGACTTCACCCCGATCTACGCGCGGCTCGCCGAGCAGGCGCACTTCCCGGCCGGCGACGTGCAGGATGGCGACCGTGTATTCCAGCGCGGCACCGGCGAAGGCTGGGCCGACGGCGGCGACGTCTGACCCCGCATCCGTAGGAGCGGCTTCAGCCGCGAAGGGGCGTCCCCGGCAAAGCGCCTTCGCGGCTGAAGCCGCTCCTGCCGCCTAAAACCTCACCTCGGCGCCTGCGCCACCGCGGCGCGCCGGCCACCATATTTACGGTCCAGGCGGATGCCGACGACCACCGCGACCACCACCGGCGCCGTCCACGGGAACAGCTCGACCAGCAGCGGCGGCACCGTGGCGTGCGCCTGCAGCCACTGCCACAGCGGGCGCATGCCGATGCCGAGGAAGGCGACGTGGGTGGCGATGCCGGCGCCCAGCATGGACTGGTAGTGCTGGCGCAGCGCCCAGTCCGGGCGCGCCGGACCTCGGCGGGCGAACTTCCACATGCGCCAGCCGGCCCACAGCCCGATCATCGAGAAACCCAGGAACAGCATCTGGCCCTGGCGGATGCCGACCACCAGCGTGGCCAGCGCCAGCAGCACCATCGGCCACAACGCCAGCTTCCAGCCGACGCGCGCCACCAGCCGCTTCCAGTCGCGCTTGTCGGTGACCGCGCGCCACGCCAGCCAGGCGGCGTTGCCGGTGATGGCCATCAGGTAGGCCAGGAACAGCGCCGACAGTGGTTGCTGGCGGAAGAAGGCGTACTGCACGGTGATCGGCAGCGCGGTGGCGACGATCGCCGCCATCGCCACCAGGTACACCTTGCCCAGCGCGCGGTGGCGCGGCGAACCCTTTTTCATCAGCGCCGCCGACCAGAAACCGGCCAGTGCGACCACGCCGGCCAGTACGTGCAGCGCGACGAACAACGAATACCCAGGCATGACGCTTCCTCCGGTGGCGCCTGCGGAGTGCGGCGGCCTGTGCACAGGTTCGTGGAACGATGCGGGTCACGGCAGTCGCGGCGGTCACTCGTGGACCCTGCCGGAAGTCACTTTCTGCATGGCCCCCCTTGCCGGCGGCGGCCGTGCCCACCAGCATGCGCACATGGAAATCGGCTCACAGTCGCGCTGGCGCGGACTCCTTCATCCCCTCAACCTGGCCGGCCTGCTCACCTGGTGCGCCGTGGCCTTTACCCTGTCCTATGGCGACGCCGCGCTGCAGCTGTGGCGCTGGGGCTGCGCCGTGCTGTTCCTGGCCGCCTTCCTGGGGGCGACGGCGCTGCCGCAGGCGTCCTGGCAACGTGCGGTATTGGTGCTGGTGGAAGCCGTCGCCGCACTGGCGCTGGTGCGGCTGGCCCACTACAGCGGCGTGGCGCCGGCGCTGCTGGTGATGCTGGCCGCGCAGGTCGCCGCCACCTGGCCGCTGCGCATCGCCCTGCTGGCCGTCGCCGCCCTGGACCTGGGCATGTACGCCGTGCTGCGCGGGGTCAACGAGCACGCGGGCGTGGTGGTGGTGATCTTCGCCGGCTTCCAGGCCTTCGCCATGCTCACCACGCACTACGCGCGCAGCGCCGAGCAGGCCCGCGACCGCCTGGCGCTGGTCAACGCCGACCTGCTCGCCACCCGCGCGCTGCTGGCCGAAAGCTCGCGCGACGCCGAGCGCCTGCGCCTGTCGCGCGACCTGCACGATGTCGCCGGGCACAAGCTCACCGCGCTGCGCCTGCAGCTGCGCGCGCTGGCCGGGCAGCCGGGCGCGCCGGCGGGGCTGGCGCTGTGCGAACAGCTTTCCGCCGAACTGCTGGGCGACATCCGCGCCGTGGTGCAGTCGCTGCGCGACAGCGGCGAACTCGACATCGCCACCGCCCTGCATGCGCTGGCCGCGCCGTTGCCGCGGCCGCGCCTGCAGCTGCAGCTGGACGACGACGTGCACGTGCGCGACACGGCCGTGGCCGAAGCGCTGCTGCGCTGCGTGCAGGAGGCGCTGACCAACAGCGCGCGCCACGGCGACGCGCAGGTGCTGCACGTGGCGCTGCGGCGGCAGGACGGCCGCCTGCTGCTGGACATGCAGGACGACGGCCGGCTGCGCGGCGAGCTGCGCGAAGGCAACGGCTTGACCGGCATGCGCGAACGCGTCGCCGAGCATGGCGGCAGGCTGCAGCTGCAGCGCGGCGCGTCCGGCGCGCTGCGCATCCAGGCGGAGTTCGCGGCATGAGCGGCGCGCCGCGCATCGCCCTGGTCGACGACCAGGCCCTGATCCGCGCCGGCCTGCGCGCGCTGCTGCAGCAGCAGGGCATCGACATCGCCTTCGAAGCCGACAGCGGCGAAGACCTGCTGGCGCAGCTGCGGCAGCAGCCGGTGCAGCTGATCGTCTCGGACATCCGCATGCCGGGCATGGACGGCATCCAGGCACTGCAGGCGCTGCGCGCGCAGGGCGACGCCACGCCCTGCCTGTTCCTCACCACCTTCGACGAGAGCGACCTGCTGCTGCGCGCCACCGAGGCCGGCGCGCAGGGCTTCCTGCTCAAGGACGCCGCGCCGGAAGACCTGCGCGATGCCATCGTGCGCATCGTCGCCGGCCAGACCCTGCTGCAGCCGGTCAGCACCGACGCGGTGCGGCAGCGCTATCGCTACCACGCCGACGATGCGCCGAGGGAACTGTTCAGCCAGAAGGAAGTGGCCGTGCTGCGGCTGATGGCCGGCGGCTACAGCAACCGCGAGATCGCCGGCAGCCTGTTCCTGGCCGAGGGCACGGTGAAGAACTACGTGTCGGCCATCCTCGACAAGCTGGATACGCGCGACCGCACCCGGGCGGTGCTCAAGGCGATCACGCTGCGCATCATCTGAACACCGAGGCCGCCGCAGGAGCGCCTGCAGGCGCCCGTTACGGGCCGGTGCTGCGCACTTCCACGGTGACGTGCACGATCTCCTCGTGGACCGACAGCGCGCGGTGGAACACCGCCGCGTCCACGCCCGGCACGGTGGCCACTTCCATCGAGCAGGCGAAGCGGCCGCGGCCGACCTGCCAGACGTGCAGGTCGCTGATGCGCGCCGGCACCTCGCCCTGCTCGACCGCCTCGCGGATCTCGGCGACCACCGGCGCGTCCATTTCCGCGTCCAGCAGCACGCGGCCGGTCTGCCGGATCAGGCCCCAGGCCCACACCGATACCAGCACCGCGCCGACGATGCCCATCAGCGGGTCCAGCCAGGACGCGTTGAAGTACAGGCCGCCGAGCAGGGCGACGATCGCCAGCACCGAGGTGGCGGCATCGGCCAGCACGTGCAGGTAGGCCGAACGCTGGTTGAGGTCGTGGTGGTGGTGATGGCCGTGATGATGATGGTGATCGTGGTGATGGCCGTGGTCGTGGCCGTGACCATGGTGGTGGTCGTGCTGGTCGCGCAGCCACCAGGCGCACAGCAGGTTCACCGCCAGCCCCACCACGGCGATGGCGATGGCCTGCGGATAATGGATGGGGCTGGGCTTGAACACACGCACGATCGACTCGAAGGCCATCAGCCCGGCCACGCCCAGCAGCAGGATCGCGCTGGTGTAGCCGGCCAGGATTTCGATCTTCCAGGTGCCGAAGGCGAAGCGCGGGTCGTCGCGGTAGCGCCGCGCGCAGGCATAGGCGAACGCGGCCAGGCCCAGCGCCAGCGCGTGCGAGCTCATGTGCCAGCCGTCGGCCAGCACCGCCATGGAGTTGAACCACCAGCCGCCGGCGATCTCCACCACCATCATCACCAGGGTCAGCGCCATGGCGCGGCGGGTGTTCTTCTCCGCCATCGGGTTGCCCTCGCTGAAGGCGTGGCTGTGCTGGCGGGAGCGGGCAAGGGCTTCAAGGTTCATCGGGGCGGCCTTCTCATATACCCCCATAGGGTATACGATCCCGGCCATGGCACATATCCAGCGCGACCGGAAAAAGCTGCTCACCCGCGTGCGCCGCATCGCCGGCCAGGTGGCGGCGCTGGAACAGGCGCTGGAGGCGGGCGAGGACTGCGACGCGGTGCTGGTGCAGATCGCCGCCGCCAAGGGCGCCATGCACGGGCTGATGCTGGAGGTGATGGCCGGCCACCTCAGCGACCATGTCGTCGCCGAGAAGGACCCCGCCAGGCGGGCGAGTGAAGCCGACGTACTGCTGGAACTGCTCAAGCGCCACGCGCGATGAAGGACGCCGTGCCCGCGCGCGGCGCTGCCGGACATGAATGCGGATGAGGGGCGCCCCCTGCCGGGCCATGTAAAATGCCCGATTTTCCGGTCAGGACCATGGCGAAAGCTTCCACACGGGCGCCCGTGCTGGGCCCGGCGTTCATTCGCCTGCTGGCCCGCTTCGGTGACGCCGACCTCCCGCGCACGCCGCCGGTGCTGACCGAGCGGCTGGCGCAGTGGTTCGACTGGAACCGCGCCATCACCCTGTCGCGCGCGCTCGACAACCGCCTGCCCGAGCCCGAGCCGGGGGCCGCGTTCGACGACGCCCAGGACGCCGAATGCGCGCGCCTGCGGCAGACGCTGCTGGATACCATCGACGCCGACATCGACCTGTCCGCGCCGCGGCGCAAGGATGCCGGCGCCGCCAACGTCGACCCCGGCTACCTGCCCTACCGCCAGCACTGCCTGGCCGCGCAGCGCGCGATGCAGGCGGCCACCGGCCTGCTGCGCGGGCGCCTGCGCGACATGCTGGCGCTGCAGTCGCCGGCCAAGGCGCGGCTGGCCGAGGTGGACGCGGTGATGGAGGCCACGCTCAGCCCGCGCGAACAGGCGCTGCTGGCCGCCGTACCCAACCTGCTCGGCCTGCATTACCAGCGCCTGCGCCAGGCCGCCCTGCCCGATTCCACCGGCGCCGACGCGCCGGACGACACCCCCGCGGCTCCCCCTGCCGGCCCCTGGCTGGCACGGTTCCGCCAGGACATGCGCACCGCGCTGCTGGCCGAACTGGAGGTCCGCTTCCACCCCATCGACGGCCTGCTCGCAGCGCTGCGTACCGAGTAACCGCACCCTCATGTCCAGAAACCCCATCGTTCCCGTCGTATTCCTTGCCGGCCTGCTGGCCGTGTGCTGGATCGGCATCGGCTATCTCGGCAGCCACCCGCTGGCCGCCGCCGTCGCCGCGCTGATCGCCGCCTGCTACCTGGCCGGCGCCATCGAACTGCTGCGCTACCGCCAGGCCACCGCCACGCTGGTGCAGGCGCTGCCGTCGCTCGGCGAAGCCGCCGGCGACCTCGACGGCTGGCTGTCGCGCCTGCACCCGGGCCTGCGCAACGGCGTGCGCCTGCGCATCGCCGGCGAGCGCACCGGGCTGCCGGCGCCCGCGTTGACGCCCTACCTGGTCGGCCTGCTGGTGCTGCTGGGCATGCTCGGCACCCTGCTCGGCATGATGGCGACCCTGCGCGGCACCGGCCTGGCGCTGGAAAGCGCCAGCGACTTGGACGCCATCCGCAGCTCGCTGGCCGCGCCGGTCAAGGGCCTGGGCTTCGCCTTCGGCACTTCGATCGCCGGCGTCGCCACCTCGGCCGCGCTGGGCCTGCTCTCCGCGCTGCTGCGCCGCGAGCGCACGCAGGCGGTACAACAGCTGGATGCGGGCATCGCCACGCAGCTGGGGCATCTGTCGCAGTCGGCGCAGCGCCGCGAGACCTTCCGCCTGCTGCAGGAACAGAACGCGCTGATGCCGGCGCTGGTCGAGCGCCTCCAAGGCTTGGCCGACACGCTGGAACGCCAGCAGCACGACGCCGGCGCGCGCCTGCAGTCCAGCCAGCAGGAATTCCACCAGCGCAGCGAGGCCGCGTGGACGCAGCTGGCCGCGTCGCTGCAGCAGGCGCTGCGCGAGGGCATCGCGCAGCAGGCCAACGCCGTCGGCGCCGCCCTGCAGCCGGTGGTGGACACCACCATGGCCGGGCTGGCCGAAAAATCCGACCAGTTGCACGCAGCCATCGAACAGGCCGTGCGCCGCCAGCTCGACGGCCTGGACAGCGCCGTGCAGGGCGCGGCCAGCGCCGCCCGCGACAGCTGGAACGCCGCCGTCGCCGAGCAGCAGCGCGGCAACACCGCGCTGGCCGATGGCCTGCAGCAGGCGCTGCAGCAGTTCGCCGGCACCTTCGAGCAGCGCTCGGCCGCGCTGGTCGATGGCGTGGCGGCGCGGCTGGAAGACAGCAACGCCCGCACCGCCGAGGCTTGGAACAGCGCGCTCGCCCGCCAGCACGAGGCGCACGAGGCGCTGGCCCAGCGCAACGAGCAGGCGCTGGCCGCCGCTTCCGCCGGCTTCGAGCAGCACGCGCGCACCCTGATCGATAACCTGCAGCAGTCGCACGGCGAGCTGCAGTCGGCGCTGGCCGCGCGCGACGAGCAGCGGCTGGCGCAGTGGTCGCAGTCGCTGGCGGCGATGCTCGCCACGCTGGACGAAAGCTGGCAGCGCAACGGCGCGCAGGTGGCGCAGCAACAACAACAGGTGTGCGACGCGCTGGCCCGCACCGCGGGCGAAGTCTCGGCCCAGCTGCAGGCCGCGGCCGGCGGCGCGCTGGACGGCATCGCCGGTAACGCGCAGGCGTTGACCGAAGCCGCCGCGGCCTTCGCCCAGCGCAGCGAGGCGATGATCGAGGCCCTGCAGCGCTCGCACGGCGAACTGCAGGACGCCCTGCAGACGCGCGACGCCGAGCGCCTGGCGCAGTGGCGCGACGCCTTCGCCCAGCTGACCGGCGAGTTCGGCCAGCGCTGGGAGCAGAACAGCGCGCAGGTGGCCGCGCAGCAGCAGCAGGTGTGCGACACGCTGGCGCAGACCACGCAGGCGATCCACGCGCAGGCGCAGGCACAGGCGCGCGACACCCTGGCCGAGATCTCGCGGCTGGTCGCCACCGCCTCGGAAGCGCCGCGCGCCGCCGCCGAAGTGGTCGCCGAGCTGCGCCAGAAACTGTCCGACAGCATGGTGCGCGACACCGCCACGCTGGAAGAACGCGGCCGCCTGCTGGAAACCGTGCAGACCCTGCTCGATGCGGTCAACCATGCCTCGACCGAACAGCGCGGCGCCATCGATGCGCTGGTCTCCACCTCGGCCGAACTGCTCGAGCGCGTCGGCAGCCGCTTCACCGCGCAGGTCGAAGGCGAGGCCGGCAAGCTCGACGCCGCCGCCGCGCACGTCACCGGCAGCGCGCTGGAAGTGGCGAGCCTGGGCGAGGCGTTCGGCGGCGCGGTGCAGGCGTTCGGCCAGTCCACCGAGACCTTGAACGAACGCCTGCAGGGCATCGAATCGGCGCTGGAGAAATCGCTGGCGCGCAGCGATGAGCAGCTCGCCTACTACGTGGCGCAGGCGCGCGAGGTGATCGAGCTGAGCATGCTGTCGCAGAAGCAGATCATCGGCGAGCTGCAGCAGCTGGCCGGCGCACGCGACGGGGCCGCCGGCGCATGAGCGACGAGATCGAGTTCGACGCCGAATCCAGCGCCACCACCTGGGCCGCGTTCGGCGACCTGATGTCGGTGCTGCTGGGCGCGTTCGTGCTGATCCTGGCCAGCGTCATCGGCATCCAGCTGCTGCTGCACAACCGCCTGGACGAGGAAGTGAAGCAGCGCCAGGCCGAGGCCGCGCGGCTGAAGACGCTGGAACAGGCGCTGGCCGCGCCGCTGGCCGCCGGCCGCGTCACCGTCATCGACGGCCGCATCGGCATCAGCGGCAGCGTGCTGTTCGCGCTCAACTCCGACCAGCTGCAGCCCGAGGGCCGCGAGCTGCTGCAGAGCATCGCCGGGCCGCTGCGCGACTACCTGTCCGCGCGCGACGAGATCCTGATGGTCAGCGGCTTCACCGACAACCAGCCGGTGCGCGCGGCCAACGCCCGCTTCGCCGACAACCTGGAACTGTCGGCGGCGCGTGCGCTCACCGTCACCCGCACCCTGATCGCCGACGGCGTGCCGTCCTCGTCGGTGTTCGCCGCCGCGTTCGGCGCCGAGCAGCCGGTCAGCTCCAACGACGACGAAGCCGGCCGCGCGAAGAACCGCCGCGTGGAGATCGCGCCGATCCCGCGCCACAAGCCCACTGAAACGCCCGATGGCAAGGCCGATGCGCGCTGACGGCACCGACGTGTACGCGCGGCTCGAGGCCTGGCGCCGGCAGGGCGTCGACCGCATCGACCCGCTGCGCTTCGCGCTGATGACCGCGCTGGCGCAGCGTGCGGCGCGCCACGACGGCGCGGTACGGCAACGCCTGGACGCGCGCCTGCGGGAGCTGGCCGACGCCTATGCCGCGCTGCCGGCCCGTACGCCCGTGGAGGCGTCGCCGCGTGGCGTTGGCGACAGCCCGCTGAAACACCTGCTGGAACAGTTCGGCAACGGGCCACGCATGGACGTATCCCTGCCATCCCCGGTAACGGAGGCGGGCGGCGAAGCCGGCGAAAGCACGCCGGCGGCCGACATCGCCGCGCCGATGCCGGTGCTGGACGAGTTCCAGCAGCTGTGGACCCGCATCCGCATCGACGGCCTGCTGCGCCAGTGCCTGGACGGCCTGCCTGAGGACGCCGGCCCGCTGCATTCCAGCGTGCTCACCTACCGCGCCATGGCGCTGATGCGCGAGGTCTGCCCGGACTACCTGCAGCACTTCGTCGCCTACACCGACGCGCTGACCTGGCTGGAGCAGCTCGGCGGCGGCGCGGCCGCCGGCAACGACGCCGAGGGTGCGGTCGCCGCCCGCAAGCCCACGCGCAGCCCGCGCCGCAGGAAGCCGCAATGATCCATCTGCCGCAGGAGCGCACCTCAGTGCGCGAAGGACACTACCGGCAAAGCCCCTTCGCGCACTGAAGTGTGCTCCTACATGTGCTCTTGCACGGGTGGCTCGGCTTCCGCCTCAGTCCTCGCGGAAGCCGTAATCGAAGGTGTAAAAATGCCTGCCGTCGACGATGTCGATGGCGATGCGGCCGTGCAGGCCGGCCAGTTCGCCGGTGCCGCTGTCGGGCACCACGGTGAGGTCGAGGCGGGGCGCGCCGCGGTCCATGACGCCGTTGTGATGGGCGTGGAAGCTGCCGCGGCGGCCGTCGAGCGAACCCTCGATGCGTTCGAGGGCGACGTAGGCGCCGGAGCCGGATGCCGGGGACATCGCCGCCAGCATGTGCACCACGCTGGTGGCGTCCAGCGGTCCGTGGAAGCGCTTCTCGAAACGCACATGGCCGACGACCGCGCCACCGCCGATATCCAGCGATTCCTACGGAAGGCGCGTGATGTCGAACTCGCCCTTGGCCTGCATGACGGGATTCCTGGTTGGCAGGGAACGCAGTCCAGGCATGTACCGCGGGCGCCACCATTGCAGGCGCCTTCGTGTCCGAGTCCCGATCCGGCAGTGCCGGCGCTACCCGCAGGGCACGCGCGCCAGCCTCACCGGGTGCAACGGGCAGCGGCACGCGCTGGATCATCAGCGGAACCAGATCTTCAGTGTCACGTACAGCGCATAGCCCAGTGCCAGCACGAGCCACACCAGGAACAGCACATTGGCCCAGTACGCTCCCGCATGCGCGACCAGCGTATACACCTGCCCGGCGCAGCCCTTGCCGACGCAGGGCACCTGGCCCCGCACCAGCGCGCGCATGACGGCGAACAGCGCATAGCCCGCCACACCCGCGGTCATCAGGAAACCCACCGGCCCGACCAGCCCCTGGGTCGGCGCGCCGTTCTCGTCGAATGGCGCTTTCGCGAGCTGCTTCTGTCCGAACCGGTACCAGGCGTATCCGAGGAGAAGCAGGGACGAGTAATAGAGGAGGTCGCGCATGCGGTCACGATACCGCACCGTGGTTGTGGGCTGGCGGCGATTCCGGAGCCGCCGCGGAGGATGGCGGACCAGGACGGGGATCTCCATGTTCCGTGCATCCCCGCGTAGACGGCAACGCCATCTCCACGTATCCAGGACGGCGCAGACGGGGTTGAAACGCACAGCGCGAAGGCGCGGTCGCCCGCGCCCTCGCGTCATTCACCCCTGCGCGGTTCCAGCGCTCAGGCGGCGGTATCCACCAGCACCAGTTCGGCGTCTTCCAGCGCGCGGACGGTGATGCTGCCTTCGCCGGTGATGGCGGCGCCGTCGCGGGCATCGAGCAGCACGCCGTTCACTTCCACCTTGCCGGTGTTGGGCACCAGATAGCCATGGCGGGTGGTGTCGCCGAAGTGGTACTCGGTGCTCTCGCCGGCCTTCAGCGTGGCGCCCAGCACGCGGGCGTCGGCACGGATCGGCAGGGCGTCCTCGTCGCCCGCGATGCCGCTGGCCAGGGCGATGAAACGGCCGGAGCGCCCGCCCTTGGGGAAGGGCTTGGTGCCCCAGGCCGGCGCGCCGCCGCGCTCGTCGGGGATGATCCAGATCTGGAAGATGCGGGTCACGCCCGGTTCCATGTTGTATTCGGCGTGGCGGATGCCGGTGCCGGCGCTCATCACCTGCACGTCGCCGGCCTCGGTACGGCCCTTGTTGCCCTGGTCGTCCTGGTGGCTGATGGCGCCTTCGCGCACGTAGGTGACGATTTCCATGTCGGCGTGCGGGTGCGGCGGGAAGCCGGTGCCCGCCTGGATGGTGTCGTCGTTCCAGACCCGCAGCGCGCCCCAGTGGACGCGCGCCGGATCGTGGTACCCGGCGAAGGAAAAGTGGTGCTTGGCATCCAGCCAACCGTGGTTGGCTCCGCCAAGGCTGGCAAACGGGCGACGCTCGATCATGGCGTTCTCCTGCATGGGTGTGTGGTTGCGATGGGGGCCAGTCTAGGCCCGCCTCTTTCCATCCGGAATGGAAGGATTGAAAAGACATCCTTTCCATTTGTGCCATGATCTGCCTCCTCCTCCTCCCTGCGGCCACCGCCATGCGCCAACTGCCCGATCTGGAAGCCTGGGCCATCTTCGCCAAGGTCGCCGAGGCTGGTTCCTTCGCCCGCGCCGCCGAGGCGCTGGGCCTGTCGCAGGCCACCGTGTCCAAGGCCATCACCCGGCTGGAAGCGCGGATCGGCACCACGCTGTTCCACCGCACCTCGCGGCGCATGTCGCTGACCGGCGCTGGCGAGGCGGCGCTGGAGCGCGCCGCGCGCATCCTCGACGAGGGCGAGGCGGTGGAGGCCGAGGTCGCCGACCGCTCGACCACGCTGCGCGGGCTGGTGCGGGTGGCCGCGCCGATGTCGTTCGGCGTGGCGCAGCTGGCGCCGCTGCTGCCGGCGTTCATGCGCGAGCACCCGGACGTGGAGCTGGATGTCCAGCTCAGCGACGCGCAGGTGGATCTGGTGGCCGAGCGCTTCGACATGGCGCTGCGCATTTCCAGCCTGGCCGATTCCAGCCTGCGCGCGCGTCGCCTGTGCCAGGTGCGCATCCTGCTGGTGGGCGCGCCGGCCTATTTCGCCGAACACGGCAGGCCGAAGCACCCGCGCGACCTCGCCCGCCACCGCGGCTTCCAGTACAGCCATGCCCGCGGCGGCAACACTTGGCGTTTTCGTCACAGCCGCCATGGCGAGTTCGCGCAGACCGTGCCGCGCCAGCTGCAGGCCAACAACGCCGAGATGTTCGCCGCCGCGCTGCGCGAGGGCCTCGGGCTGGCGCTGCAACCAGAATTCATGGTCTGGGAAGAGCTGCGCGCCGGCCGCCTGGAAACGGCGATGGACGACTGGCAGGTGGAGCCGATCGCCCTGCATATCGTCACCCCGCCCGGCCTGCGCCGCCCGGCGCGCGTGCAGGCGCTGATCGACTACCTGGCCGCGGGCCTCGAACGCGCACCGTGGGCGACAGGCATGGGTGCCGGCCAGTAACTTCGGCTATGACGATGACCATGGAGAAGGCGATGAACCTGGCGATGCGCATGCTGCTGGCCGGCCTGCTGCTGGTGCTGGCCGCAACCGCGGGCGCGACCGCGCAGGTGCCGGACCGCATCCTCGTCGAAGGCCGCGAGTACGCGCTCAACACCAACCCGCTGGAAAGCCAGCTGCGCGACCGCCGCGGGTTCCTGCCGGAAAACGTATCGCGCAGCACCGCCAACTGGCGGGGCTACGTCGCGCACTGGGCGATCGACGGCGACCGGCTGCTGCTGCGCAAAGTCGAGGTGCGTCTGTACGACGCCGAAAACGAAAGCTCCAGCAGCGTCGACCTGCTGACCCGGCTGTTTCCCGAAGGCGGCCCGGTGGCCGCCACCTGGTACAGCGGCGCGCTGGTCATTCCCGACGGACGCCTGGTCAACTACGTGCACATGGGCTACGGCTCCACCTACGCGCACTACCGCGTCTACCGCATCGCCCAGGGCCGGGTGGTCGAGGCGCTGTCGATGGATGCCGAACAGTTCCACGCCTGGCGCGAGCGGAAGTTCCAGGCGTTCAGGCAGACCGCGCAGTACCGCGAGGCCGTGGCGCATATCCGCAAGGAAAGCCGCGACATGAGTGCGGACGATATCGACGGTTTCGTGCGCGGCTTTTATGCCGAGCAATACATGGGACAGTAGAACAGCCGACCATCCGGGGCGGATCAGCGTATGAACCCTGCCTCGCGCTGCGCCCGGATCGCAAGAACGAACACGGTGTCGATGCCGGCGACGTATCGGTACAACGCCACGTATCCGCGTGCGCCCCTGCCGATCACCAGCTCGCGCATGTCCTCGCCACAGGGGCGGCCGATCAGGGGGCTGCTTTCCAGCACGTTGAGGGCTTGGATGATGCCGCCAAGCCGTGCCATGCGCTGGCCGGCATCGTACTGCTCCAGATGCAGGAGGATGCGTTCGAAATCCTCCCCCACCTCTGGCGCAAGCTCGATCCGCGTCACCGCTATTCCGCCAGCTTGCGGGCGGCGGGGCGCCGGGCGGTCTGGCCCGCCACCCGACGTTCCAGATAGCTGCGCATCTCGTCCCAGGGGATGGTTTGTCCCGACGCGGCGATGCCGGCGTGGCGTCGTTCCGCCTCGGCTTCGAAGTCGGCGCGGCGTTCGGCCAGCGCCGCTTTCTCGGCTATCGCTTCCAGGATGAATCCATGCGGCGTCATGCCGGTTTCCTTCGCCATCTCGGCGACGCGGGCTTTCAGCTCGTCAGGCAGGCGGATGGTGGTGGTGCTCATGAGCTGCTCCGTTGGATCGCTGATTCCGGACCAAAGTAGCACATTTGTGCTACTTGCCGACAGGGACCCGGACGGCGGGTCATGCGGAACACGGCCTGGCGTGCCGGAGGCTTGTCTGTGAAGCCCCATCGCGCACTGAAGTGCGCTCCTACCCGGGATGGCCCAGCCGCTGCGCCAGGCCCGACCAGCGGCTGGCGTGGCGCGACAGCGCCGCTTCGATCACCGCCGCGTCGCCGGCGACATGCAGGGCGTGGCGGGCGCGGGTGATGCCGGTGTAGAGCAGCTCGCGGCTGAGCACGCGGTTGTCGCGGCGCGGCAGCTGCAGCCAGACCTCGTCGAACTCCGAGCCCTGCGCCTTGTGCACGGTCATGGCGAAGGCGCTTTCGTGCGCGGGCAGGGCCGCCGGATGGAACGGCCGTGGAGCGTCGGGGTCGTCGCCGGGGAACCAGGCGGTGATGCCGCGCGCGCCGGCGCCCTCGTCCCGCAGGCAGATGCCGACATCGCCGTTGAACAGGCGGTGGCGATAGCTGTTCTCGGTGATCAGCAGCAGGCGGCCGTGGAAGTGGGCCGGCGCGCCGCCGCGCGGCGTCGTGCCGCCGAGCAGTTCCTCGATGCGCGCGTTGAGCCCGCGCGCGCCCTGCGGGCCTTCGCGCACGGCGGTAAGCAGGCGCAGGCGCCCGGCCAGGGCGAGTGCCTGCGCCGGGGTCGAGGCGGCGGCCAGCGCTTCCCAGTAGCGTTGCAGCGGTTCGCGCCAGGCCTGCAGCGGGTCGTCCTCGTTCTCGTGGAAATGCACGCCGGGCAGCTGCCCGTCCCGCAGCAGCGACAGCGCGCACGCGGCATCGCCCCCGCGCATCGCCGCGGCCAGCGGCGCCAGCTGCAGCGCCTCGCTCTGCCGGTAGCCGCGCTGCAGCTGCACGCGGGTGCCGGCGAAACCGGTCGCCGGCGGCGCGATGGATGCCGCCGGCAGCGCGCCCAGCAGGCCCTGCAACGCCTGCGCGTCGTCGGGCGCGATGCGCGTGCCGTCGCCGGCGGCGCGCAGGATGGCGCCGAGCACGTCGCCGGCTTCCACCGAGGGCAGCTGGTCCGGGTCGCCGAGCAGCACCAGCCGGGTGCCGTCGGCCACCGCCTCGACCAGCTTGGCCATCAGCGGCAGATCGATCATCGAGGCCTCGTCGACCACGATCGTGTCGTAAGGCAGCGGGTTGTCGGCGTGGTGGCGGAAACGCGGCGAATCCGGAATCACGCCGAGCAGGCGATGCAGGGTGGTGCCGGTGGTCGGCAGCTGCGCGCACACCGCGGCGTCAACGCCCAGCCGCGGCAGCTGCTGCACGGCGTTGCGCAGGCTTTCGGCCATGCGCTCGGCGGCGCGGCCGGTGGGCGCGGCCAGCGCCACGCGCGGCGGCGCGCGGCCGGCGGCCTGGGCCTGCGCGGCCAGCAGCACCAGCAGGCGTGCGATGGTGGTGGTCTTGCCGGTACCCGGGCCACCGGTGACCAGCAGCAGCGGGTGGCGCAGGGCCAGCGCCGCAGCGCGGGCCTGCTGGTCGGCGGCGATGGAGGCCTCCGCAGGTTCGGCGGCGGTGGCGGCGGGTGCCTGCGCGAACAGGTCGCCCTGCATGGACGCGGTGCGTGGCGTGGCGTCCACGTTGCCCGGAAACAGCCGCGCGAACAGCGGCGCCAGCGCCGCCGGATCGCCGGCGTCCAGCGGCGCCCGGCCGATGCGCTGCAGGCCCAGCGCCAGCCGCCGCTCGTATTCGCGGTAACGGCGCAGGTACAGCAGGCCGTGTTCCCAGGCCAGTGGCGCCTGCGCGGCCTCGGCGCCGTCGTCGCCGGGCGCGGCGACCCAGGGCGAGGCCTGCAGCTGGTCGATCCATGCCTGCGGCTCGGGCCAGGGGAGTGGGGTTTCGACCAGCCGCGCCGGCTGGGCCGGATCGAAACCGGCATGGCCCTGCGCCACGGCCAGCGACGCCAGCGCGGCGGCGGCGAGCACGGCATCGGGCGTTTCCGGATCCAGCCGGCGCAGGCTCTGCGCCAGCGCGTGGTCGAGCGCGCGCAGTGCACCGGTTTTCGCGAGGGCACCCAGCAGACTCATGGTTCGGTTCCCGCTGACTTCGTTTGCCCCTCACCCCAACCCCTCTCCCGCTGGGAGAGGGGCTTCAAAGGCTCGCCGCCGGCGAACAACGCATCCACCGCGCGCACCAGTTCCGGCGCGAAACAATGCGCGTACAGGCCGGGCGAGGGCGTGCGGGTCGCGTCCAGGCCACGGCAGAACAGGTAGCGGATGCCGCCGAAATCGCGCGCGTAGTCGTAGCCGTCGCCCAGGCGGAAGCGCAGCCAGCGGTGCAGCGCCACGGTGTAGATCAGCGCCTGCAGGTCGTACTCGCTGTGGCGCATGGCCGCTTCCAGCTGCGCCGGGGCGTAGCCGGGCAGGCGGTTGGATTTGTAGTCGAGCACGTACCAGCGGCCGTCGCGCACGTAGGTCAGGTCGATCTTGCCGGTCATCAGTCCTTCCAGGCGGCCGCGCGCGCCGAAGCCGTGGCGGCCGCGCACCACGCCGTGCGCGTGCAGCACGCGCAGCAGCGCCGTCACCGCGGTGGGCTGCATGGCGAAGTGGAACTCGATCTCGGCGCGGCGCTCGCCGGCGCCCAGCGCGTGCAGAGCGCCGCCTTCGGGCAGGGCCACGGTCAGGGTCTGGCCGACCAGCGTGGTGAGCACGGCCACGCCATCGTCGATGTCGCCACCGGCATAGCCTTCGGTGCGCAGCGCCCGGGCGATCACCTCGGCCTGCCCTTCCGGCGCGGCGTCGCCGGGCCGCCAGCCGCGCCAGGCGCCGAAGTCGGCGTTCTCCAGCGCGGCGTGCAGCACGTTGCCGAAACGGCTGCCGGCGAAGCGCGGATCGAAGATGTCCTGCGGCGCGGCAGGATCCTGCCCGGCTTCGTCTTCGCCCTGCACCGGTTCGTCAGCGGCGCCGCCGTTGTCCTGCGTGGCGGCGGCCGAGGTGTCGTGGCCGGCCTCGGCATGGGCGAGCTGGGTGAAGCTGTAGACCCACCAGTCCTGCGACAGCGTGCGGCGCACGCCGCGCACCGGCGGCAGCGCCGCGTCGCGTTCGGGCGGCAGCCGCGCCGGCAGCGCGTCGACGCCGCCTTCGACGACGCGGATGTCGGCATGTGCGGCCAGGGCCGCCATGTCGCCGAGCATCGGCCCCAGCCGCGAGCCCGGCAGCCCCGCCAGCGCGCCGCCGGCGATCCACAGCGCGTGCCCGGCGCGGGTCAGGCCGACGTAGAGCAGGCGCGCGGTCTCGGCCGCATCCTCGGCGGCGGCCTGCCGGGCGGCGGCCTTCCAGCCGTCGTCGTCCCGGTCGATCTTCCAGTGCAGCACGCGTCGCGCGCCGTCGTGCACGACCCGGTAGGCATGGGTGTCCGGCGCGCCGCCGTCGATGCCGACGAACGGCAGGTAGACCAGCGGGTATTCCAGGCCCTTGCTCTTGTGCAGGGTGATGACCTGCACCCGGTGCGCGTCCGATTCCAGGCGCAGCAGCTGGGTTTCGTCGCCGTCGTCGGCGTGGGTGATGCGCGCCTGCAGCCAGTCGAGCAGGCCATGCAGGCCGATGCTGCGGGTGCCGGCTTCCTGCAGCAGTTCGCCCAGTTGCAGGTAATTGGTCAGGCGGCGCTCGCCGTCGGCCAGCGCCAGCAGGCGTTCGGCCTGTTCGGCGCACAGGTCCGACAGCATCGCCAGCACGCCGCCGCGCTGCCAGCGCTCGCGCCATTGCAGCAGGCGTTCCTGGTGCCGGCGCTGGCGTTCGCCTTCGTGTTCCATCGCGGCGATGGCGGCGGCGCTTTCGCCCAGCAGCACGGTGGCCAGCGCCGCGCGCAGGCGGCCTTCGTCGGCCGGCTGCAGGAGGGCCAGCAGCAGCAGGCGCAGTTCGTGCGCCTCGGCCGTGGCGAACAGGCTGTGCTTGCCGGCCGCGACCGCCGGGATGCCGACCACGGCCAGCGCCTGCTGGATGCGCGCGGCTTCGCGGTGCGAGCGCACCAGCACGGCGATGTCGCCCGGACGCACCGGGCGGCCGTCGATCAGCGCCCTGCCCTCGCGCGCGGCCGACAGCACGCGGTGGATGTCGGCCACGCAGGCCAGGGTGGCGGCGTGACGCGAGTCGTCGGCCTTGAGCGGCCTGCCGTCCCCGTCGCCGTCGATGAGGTGCACGGTGAGCGCCGGCGCCGGTGCGCCGTCGAGCAGGTAGTCGGCATCGTCGCGCCGGTCGCCGGCCTGCACGGGTTCAAAACGGATGCGCGGATCGAGGAAGGCCTGCTCGCCGGCGTTGGCGTACAGGGCGTCGATCGCGCGCAGCACGGCCGGGCGCGAACGGAAGTTGTGCGACAGCCGCGGCGCGGCGGCGGCCAGCGCGCGGGCCTGCAGGTAGGTATGCACGTCGCCGCCGCGGAAACCGTAGATGGCCTGCTTGGGATCGCCGATCAGGAACAGCGCGGCGTCCCCGTCCGGCCCGGCGAACACGCGGCGGAAGATGTCCCATTGCCGCGGGTCGGTGTCCTGGAACTCGTCCACCAGCGCGAAGCGGTACTGCGCGCGCAGCCTCGCGGCGAGCGTGGCGCCGCCCTCGCCGTCCAGCGCGGCATGCACGCCGTCGATCAGGTCGTCGTAGGTCTGCAGCCGGTACTGCTGCTTGTGCCGGGCCAGGCGCTGGCGGGCTTCGTCGCGCAGCCGGTGCAGCAGTTCCACGCGGCGCTGCCGCAACCATTGCTGGCGCAGGTCGTCGGCGTCGAACCATGCCTGCAAGGCGTCAAACAGCGGCGAGGCCGGCGCCGCCTCCCCTTCCCTGCAGAAGGAGCGCAGCTGGGCCGTGGCCAGCTTGTCGACGTGCTGCTTGTCGCCGCGCGGCCATTCGCCCGCGGCGCAGCCGGCCTCCAGTTCCACGAACGCCTTCTCGAAGCTCGGCCGCTTGGCGCGGCGGCCGTCCAGGCGCTTGCGGTCGAAGGCATCGGCGATGGCGTGGCGGGCCTCGGGCAGGTGCTGCGCGACAGCCTGCCGCAGCGCATCGGCGGCGGCCTGCAGGCGGTCGCGGGGATCGTCGATGCCGGCGTTGCCCGCCGGCGCGCCAGGTGCGGCGGGCAACAGCGGCAGGTCGGCGACCAGCACCGGCAGGTCGGCCGCCAGCGCTTCCGGGTTTTTCCACAGGCCGGTCAGCGCCGCCAGCGCCTCGTCGCGGGCGGCATGCAGGCGCCACAGGTCGGCGGCGAGCGCGGCATGCAGCTGGCGGGTGTTGGTCAGCAGTTCCGGCGCGGCGAAGCTGTGGCCGCTTTCCAGCGCATGCTCGGCCAGTACGCGGGTGCAGAACCCGTGGATGGTGAAGATCGCCGCCAGGTCGGTTTCCTCGGCGGCGATGCGCAGGCGCCGGGCCAGCTGCGCGGCGGTTTCGGTGCCGCGCCGCAGGTGGCGCTGGAGGATGGCGCGGGTGAGCGCGACTTCGGCGCTGTCGTCTTCCGCCGGCGCAGCGTCCACCAGCCGCGCGGCCAGGTCCAGGCGCTCGCGGATGCGCTTGCGCAGCTCCTGCGTCGCCGCGTCGGTGAAGGTCACCGCCAGGATCTGGCCCATGCGCAGGCCCTGCTCGACCACCAGCCGGCTGAACAGCGTGGCCAAGGTGAAGGTCTTGCCGGTGCCGGCGCTGGCCTCGATCAGGCGCAGGCCGTCCAGCGGCAGGTCGAGGTAGGGGTCGGTCGCGGGCGCGGCGGCATTCATTCCCGCACCTCCGTTTCGGCCAGCACGCGGCCCTCGCGCAGCGCCGTGAATACCAGCAGGCTGTTGTGGATAAAGCTGTTGGCAGTTGCCGCGTCGGCGAACGGATCGGCGCCGCGCAGGGCCAGCTGCAGGGCTTCGCCGTCGCGCTCGCCCCAGCTGCGGTCGCTGCCGTGCCACTTCTCGCGCGCGGCCTTTTCGCGCTTGTCCGGATCGGCGCTGTAGATCGCCCAGCCGGTGTACGGCGCGAACGGCAGCGGCGCCCGCAGGCCCTGCGAACGCAGCTGCAGCAAGGCTTTCAGGGCGTCCCGCGCCTGCGCGGCGGGCAGCGCCGGCAGGGCGTGCGGGCCGAAGCCGCCATCGCCGCCGTCGATGAACTGCAGCAGCGGCGTCGGCAGGCCGGCGGCATTGGCCAGCAGCCAGTCCAGCCCGCTGCGCAGCACCCAGGCCACGCCGGGCGCGCCGGCCTGCAGGCGCGGCAGGCCCTGTGGATGGATCTGCGGGACGCGCCCGTGCACGGTGGTGCCGTCGATCGTCACCTCCAGCCGCTGCGACTGCAGCGGCGCACCGTCGTACCAGTGCGCGAACGTCTCCGCACAGGGCCGTATGCTCCCCAGCAGCTGCTCGAACTGCTGCCGGCCCAGCGCGCCGGAGGGCAGCAGCGCGCGCGCGCGCAGGCGCTCGTACAGGCCCTGCTCGCGGCCTTCCAGCAGTGCGGCAAGCACCTGCTGCTGCAGCGAGGCATGTTCGCGGCCGCGTTCGGGAATCACCAGCGGTTCGATGTCGTCGCTGGCCTGGATCTCGCCGGCCAGGCGCAGGCCCAGCCGCTGTTCCAGGAACTGCCCGGCCGGGTCGGCCAGGAAACGGCGCAGCGCATCCAGCGACAGGACAGGTTCCTGCAGGGCTTCCGGCAGCGGCGCGGCCAGCTCGCCGGCCGACCACGGCGCCAGCGCCTGGCGCTGGCCGCCGACCGCCCCCGCCGCCGGGTGCCACTGGCGGCGATAGCTGAAACGCCGCGGCTCGCCGTCGCCGCCGAACGCGGCCGGGGCGAAGGGCTGCAGCGGATGCCGCACGACCATGGCCCGGCGCGCGGCATCCGGATCGGCATGGCAGGCGGCCACCGCGTCGATCAGTTCGCTGACCAGCACCGAGGGCTCGCGCACGCTGCCGTCGCGCGCGTCGGCGCCGAGGTAGCTCAGGTAGAACACGTCCTGCGCCGAGGCCAGCAGCTGCAGGAACAGGAAGCGGTCGTCCTCGCGCAGCGAGCGGTCGCCGTGCCGGCGGCGCGCGGTACCGAGTTCGGCGGTGAGCCGGCTCAGGCCGGCGGCCGGGTCGCGGCGCGGGAACTCGCCGTCGTCCAGGCCCAGCACGCAGATCGCGCGGAACGGCAGCAGCCGCATCGGCACCATGCGGCCGAAGCTGATGCCGCCGGTGAGCAGCGGCGCGCGGGTGTCGGCCTCGGACAGCACCACCGCGAAATGCGCGCGCACCACCTCGGCCGGCACGTCCGCGTCGAAGCCGGCCTTTTCCGCGTCTTCGGCGAACTCGTTGATGAGCTTGCGCAGGCGGTCCAGCGCGCGCTGGGTGGAAGCTTCGGCCGGGGTTTCCGGCAGCAGCGCGTCCAGCAGGCCGAGCAGGCGCTCGCGCCACTGCGCGGGAACGAGCGCGTCGGCCAGCGTCTTCTGGTGGCGGGCGAGCACGCGCAGCAGGCGGATCAGCGCATCGAGCGCGGCCAGCGCGCTGCCTTCCAGTTCCGGCCACGGCGCGACGCCGGCCAGGTCGTCGTCGCTGCCGCTGGCGTGGCCGAGCAGCAGCCGGTCCAGCGCGAACTGCCAGGTGCAGGCGTCGTCGGCCGGCGCCTGGTGCTGGCCGCGGTGCGCGGCATCCAGCCCCCAGCGCGCGCCGGCGGCCTGCAGCCAGCCGTGCAGGCGCTCGAACGCGGCCGCGTCCAGTCCGGCGGCCGCGGCCAGCGGCGGGCTGGCGAGCAGGTCGAGTATTTCGTTGAGGCCGAAACGCGACACCGGCAGGCCCAGCAGCTGCACGAACACTTCGGCCAGCGGCTCGCCCTGCAGCGGGCTGGCGTCGGCCAGCGCCCACGGGATGTGGCCCTCGCCGGCGCCGCGGCCGCCGAACACCGATTCCAGGTACGGCACGTAGGGGTCGATGTCCGGCGCCAGCACGGCGATCTCACGCGGCTGCAGCGGCGGCTCGAAGCGCGCATCGTCCAGCAGCGCGCGCAGCTGGTCGTGCAGCACCTGCATCTCGCGCAGGCGGGTGTGGCAGGCGTGGATCTGCACGCTGGGGTCGTCCAGCCGCAGCGCCGGGCGCAGCGGCGCCGGCGGCTGCGCCCGGCGGTGGAACAGGTCGGCCTGCAGGCGATGCAGCAGGCTGTCGCGCAGGCCGCCTTCGTCCAGGGTCCGGCCGCCGCGCTGTTCCGGATCGGCATAGGCGGCGATCTCGCCGGACGGGTGCACCACCTCGTAGCTGCCCAGCACCGCCATGAAGTCGCGCCCGGCCGCGCCCCAGGCCTGCAGCAGCGGGTTCTCGCCGTTGCCGCCGGCGAACGGATCGTCCATGCCGCCGCGCAGCCGTTCGGACAGGGTCTGCAGGTCGCCCCAGTAGGCGCGCGTCGGCGTGGGCAGGTAGAAGTGCAGCGTGCCGATCCGCGCCTGGGTGGCAATCACCCGCAGCACGTCGGGCGAGACATTGAGCGTGGCGAAGGCGAACAGCCGCGGCGGCAGCCCGCGCGGCAGCGGCTGGCCGGCGCCCTCGAAGCGCGCCAGGTAGTCGTTGATGCGGCGCGCGCGGTGCTGGCGGCCGCCGGCGATGCGCCGCCAGAGGATCGCCTGCGGGTCGTCGGCGTCGGCGCCGGCCTCCCAGCGCAGCAGCCAGTCGCGGCGCCAGGCCTGGTACTTCTCGAACACGCCGCCCAGTTCGGCGGCCAGCGACCACGGCCGCAGCGGATCGTCGCGGTCCAGGTAGGACCGCAGCCCGGCCATCGCCGGCTGCCGCATCAGCGCCGCGTCGGTCAGCGCCGCGTACAGCCGCCAGTGCAGCCCGGCCGCGCCCAGGTCGTCCTGCTCGCCGGGCACGTTTTCGTTCAGCGCGCGCGCGACGAACTCGCCGGGGGTGAGGAACTCGAGATTGGCGGCGATGCCGTATTCGGCCGCCAGCGTGGACTGCAGCCAGCGCCGCATCGCCACCTGCGGGATCAGCACCGTGTCGGGGGCCAGCAGCGGCTGGCCCGGCGCCGGCTCGCGCAGCGCATGCGCCAGCAGCGAGGCCAGCACGTCCAGCGCGTTGGAATGGTAGAGGCGGAAATCCGCGGCGGCGTCAGGCATGGTCGCGCCATTGTGCCGGAGCGCGTCGCAGCCGGTGCGACCGCGTGCACCCGGCGCGGCCACGCGCGCCGATAATGCGCGGCCCCGTCCTGCATGGAAAACCGGCGACCGTGAACCCGCGCATCCTCCTGACTACCGCCGCCGCCGCGCTGCTGGCGTGGTCGTTCTGGCGCCATGGCGCGTGGATGCAGCTGTGCGCCGGGCTGGCGGTGTTCCTGTTCGGCATGCAGATCCTGGAGGAAGGATTGAAGCAGCTGGCCGGCGGCAGCCTGGAGAAGCTGCTGGCGCGCGGCACGTCCACGCCGCTGCGCGGCCTGCTGTTCGGCGTGGCCGGCACCGCGGCGCTGCAGTCGAGCACGCTGGTATCGCTGCTGGCGATCGCCTTCATCAGCTCGGGGCTGATCCAGCTGGCCGGCGGCATCGCCATCATCTTCGGCGCCAACCTGGGCGCGACCAGCGGCATCTGGCTGCTGGCGCTGGCCGGGCAGAACCTGAGCCTGTCGCCGCTGGCGCTGCCGATGCTGGTGTTCGGCGTGCTGGGCGGGATCGCCGGCGAACGCGGCAAGGCGGCCGGGCGGGTGGTGCTGGGCGTGGCGCTGGTGTTCCTGGGCATCGACCAGATCAAGGCCGGCTTCGACGGCTTCGGCGGCGGCTTCGACCTGGCCGGGCGCGGCGGCGACGGCATGGGCGCGATGGCGCTGTTCGTGCTCGGCGGCCTGCTGCTGACGGTGGTGCTGCAGTCCAGCCACGCGGCGCTGATGCTGACCCTGGCGGCGCTGGCGGCCGGCCAGCTGCAGCTGGAACAGAGCCTGGCCATCGCCATCGGTTCCAACGTCGGCAGCAGCGTGAGCACGGCGGTGGTGGGCATGCTCGGCGGCAACCGCAGCGGCCAGCGGCTGGCGCTGGCGCACGTGCTGTTCAACGCGGTGACGGCGCTGCTCGCGTTCGCGCTGCTGGTGCCGCTGACCTGGCTGGTGGCGGCGCTGGCGGGACTGGCCGGGTTCGGCGGCAACCCGCTGCTGCAGCTGGCGCTGTTCCATACCCTGTTCAATGCCGGCGGGGTGGCGCTGTTCTGGCCCTGGCAGCGGCGGCTGGCGCAGGCGCTGCAGCGCTGGCTGCCCGAGCGCAGCGACGCCATCGCCGGCGGCGGCATCGAGCGCGTGCGCGCCCGCCACCTGAGCGACCAGGCGCTGGAATCGGCCGATGCCGCCGCGGCCGCGGTCGCCCTGGAGCTGGAGCACCTGGGCGGATTGAGCGTGGAGGTGATCTGCCAGGCGCTGTGCCTGCCGGTGGAGGCGCTGGACGCCGACACGGCCGACGCGGCGCTGCTGGAGGCGCGCCCGGACGGGCGCTGCCGCGACGCCGAGACGCTGTACCAGCAGCGGGTCAAGGGCGTCTATGGCGACCTGCTGCGCTTCATGGGCCGGCTGGAAGTGGTGCTGGACGCGGAGCACCAGCGTTTCTGGTCCGGCAGCCAGGCCGCGGCCGCGCGCATGGTCGATGCGGTCAAGGACGCCAAGCACCTGCAGAAGAACCTCGGCCAGCGCCTGCACGAGGCCGATTCGCCGCTGCGCGCGGCCTACGTGGACCTGCGCGGGCACCTGTTCGGGCAACTGCGCGGCCTGCGCCGGGTGGCGCTGATGCCGGCCGATGACGCCGCGCAGCGGCAGGCGCGGCAGCAGGGGCTGGAGGCGCTCGACCAGCAGGCCGCGCGGTTCGACGCGGCGTTCCGCCAGCAGCTGTTCGCCGCGGTGAAGCGCGACCGCCTGGACGGCCTGCAGGCCGGCTCGCTGCTCAACGACCTGGGCTACGCGCGGCGCATCCATGCCAGCCTGCGCGACGTGGTGGCCTTCACCGACGAACCCGGTTCGCTGCGCGGCCTGCGCCGGCGCGGCGCGCACGCGCCGGAGTGACATCCGGAGGACTGGGCGTTCCGCCCATGGGCACTGACGCGCGGCGCCGGCCCGGCGACAATACTGCACGGTCCAGTTCTCTTTTGTTCAGGCGGACCCGATAATCCTGCCACGTTGGTTTTCCGTTAAAGGCCGCCATGTCCCCTCCCCGGACGCCCCTGGTGCAGTTGTCCGACGTCCGCATCGACCGCGGCGGTCGCACGATCCTGCGCGACGTTTCGCTGGACGTGCCGCGCGGCAGCATCACCGCGGTGCTCGGTCCCTCGGGCACCGGCAAGTCCACGCTGCTGGCGGCGCTGACCGGCGAGCTGCGCCCGGTGGCCGGCCACGTGCGCCTGTTCGGCGACGACATCCCGCACGGCAGCCGCGCGCTGCTGGAGATGCGCAGGAACGTCGGCGTGCTGCTGCAGGGCAACGGCCTGCTGACCGACCTCACCGTCGCCGAGAACGTCGCCCTGCCGCTGCGCACCCACACCCGCCTGCCCGAGCCGGTGCTGCAGCGCCTGGTGCGCATGAAGCTGCACGCGGTGGGCCTGCTGGCCGCGGCCGACGCCTGGCCGCGCGAGCTGTCCGGCGGCATGGCGCGGCGCGTGGCGCTGGCCCGCGCGCTGGCGCTGGACCCGCCGCTGATGATCTACGACGAGCCG
>Ga0206117_100270_pt1 | contig 71267 bp, 55 predicted proteins | sample 3A5Ametagenome_FD_177997 | JGI IMG/M metagenome (GOLD analysis project Ga0206117, IMG submission 177997) | Enriched microbial communities from leaf-cutter ant dump, University of Wisconsin, Madison, United States - 3A5A | ecosystem: Environmental > Terrestrial > Nest > Insects nest > Nest dump... | reverse complement strand
AAGTAATGTGGGTGAAAATGGGATGGAACACGAAGTGAGAAGGGCTGCCATTTTGGAGGTCAACCCTGATGGTACAGGTGAGCGTATTTTTGCGAGTGGTTTGCGTAATCCGGTTGGAATGGATTGGGCGCCTACCACTAATGTGTTATGGACTGCAGTAAATGAACGCGATGGTTTAGGTGACGATTTGGTACCCGACTATATCACTAGTGTGAAACAAGGGGCGTTTTATGGCTGGCCCTATGCATATTTCGGACAGCATGAGGATCCTAGGTTGAAGGGAGCTAATCCGGAGTTGGTAAAGAAAACTATTGTGCCAGATGTGGCAGTAGGTTCGCATACTGCTTCTCTTGGGTTGGCTTTTTACACCAATAACAAATTCCCTGTCAAGTATCAGGGTGGTGCTTTTATTGGACAGCATGGCTCTTGGAACCGCTCGAAATTTAGTGGTTACAAAGTAGCCTTTGTACCATTTAAAGATGGTAAGCCTGCTGGGCCATTGCAGGATTTCTTAACAGGTTTTATAGCTGATGGTGATAAAAGCGAGGTTTATGGTAGGCCTGTAGGCGTTGCTGTTTTGCCTAATGGGTCACTTTTGGTGGCAGATGATGTCAGTGGCATTATTTGGCGAGTGGCCGTGAAATAGAACAATACACTTGTATGTTTTATGCTACACTGTCCGTTTTATAGGGCTATGTGTCAGCTGGTGTTTTGTAGATAATGCAATAACGGCAGACCATGATAAAATAATCTTTTGAGATTTTGAAAAATAAAAAATGCTATAGTGTGCTTTAAACACGATGTGCCACCACTAAAGGTCATGTAAGCGTCATGAAATAGGTGATTTTTAAAGATTGGCAAAAATGTTGTAATAAAAGCAAACAAATAGAGTTTTATAATTGTTGTTGAAACAGATTGATGATTAAGACAGCAATATAAATTGAAAATTTGATCTAAAGCATCCTCGCAAGAGGGTATTCTTCATAAATAGTTTGTTTGGTTTATTTTCCGGTAGGGGTTGTTCCCTACCGGAATTCTTTTTTATAAGCCTTTTGGTTTGCCAGAGATATATAAAATTCTTATTTCATAATAAATGATTCTAGTATTTAATTAGGTTGGAGAATGTGAAAGAAAAAATCTGTGCATTTGTGGCTAAAACATAACTTACCTCTATATTTGATTAATGTTAATTCTCGAAGCCAATTTTTGGCAACAATTGCTTCAACAGTTTCAGCACACCTCATGGCTTGAGTGGCTTGGGTTTGTAAGTACTTTAGCTTGCATTTATTTGGCAGCTAAAGAAAATATATGGAACTGGCCGATTTCTATACTTAGTATTGTGATTAGCGCAGTACTCTTTTACGAGAGTCATTTGTTTGGAGATTTTGCGTTACAGTTTTATTTTCTGTTCACTGCGTTTTACGGATGGTGGTTTTGGTTAAAGAAAAAGAAGGAGGATAGCAAGCCTGTAGTGAGTATAGGTTGGAAACACTGGATTTATGCCATTTTGTCCATTGCTGTTCTTACAGTTGTATTGGGATATTTTTTGGATCGCTACACACCTTCCAATGTACCGTATGAAGATGGTTTTTGCACGGCGGTAAGTTTCGTTGCACAAATTATGCTTACTCGAAAGATTCTTGAGAATTGGATTTTGTGGATTGTGGTTGATATTTGTTATGTACCCTTATTAATTTATAAAGAGCTGAATCTATATGCTATACTATATGCTATTTTGGTTGTTATAGCTTTAAAGGGTTATTTGGATTGGAGAAAGACTTATCGTGAACAAGCAGATTAAAAAAGTGGCCATTGTTGGTCCTGAAAGTACTGGGAAATCTACCATTTCGTTGCAATTGGCTAAATACTATCAAGTGCCTTGGGTGCCAGAGTATGCCCGTTATTATTGTGAGGCTTTAACGGAACCTTGCACATTGCAAGATGAAGTGAATATGTTTCATGGACAGTTGGCCCTTGAAGAGTCGGTTTTGGCGATGGCTGAAACAGACTTTGTAATCTGTGACACTACTTTTTTAACGGTAAAGATCTGGAGTGATGCTTTTTTTGGAAATACTCCTAAAATAGTATTAGATGCACTTGAAAATCGTCCTTACGACTTTTATATTTTGTTGGATATCGATTTGCCTTGGCAAGATGACCCTTTGAGGGATTTCCCTAACCAGCGAGAACATTTCATGGAAGTTTGGCACAAGGAATTAAAAGCTTTGGATGCTAAATATACTGTAATATCAGGTATTGGAGAGGAGCGTTTTAAACATGCTGTTGAAACCATTGATGAGTTTTTGTTGGGAGTTGTTTAAAAAGTTTAAAAAAGAAAAAGGCGGCTATTACATAATAGCCGCCTTTTTTATGTTGTTGTGTCCTGTTAGATGAACAGGGCTAAAATGTAATATAAGATTGCTGCCAAAGCTGCTGATACAGGAATGGTTAATACCCATGCCCAAACAAGCTTAACTGTAACTCCCCATTTAACCGCAGAGGTTCCTTTGGTTAAACCAGAACCAATGATGGAACCAGTAATAGTGTGGGTGGTACTTACAGGGATTTTCAAGTGCTCAGTAAAGTAAAGTGTCAACGCACCTGCAGTTTCTGCAGTTACTCCTTCAAATGGTGTTACTTTGGTAATTTTAGAACCCATCGTTTTTACGATTTTCCATCCGCCACTTAAAGTTCCTACTGAAATGGCCGTATAACAAGCTAAAGGAATCCATGCTGGCATGTGTGCAGCAATCTCTTCGCCGTTGGCATCTTTAGAAGGTAATACTACGTGTAACCAGTCGGGCATGCTGCTCATAGAAACACCACTTTGGTGTACATAAACCAATACCGCTGCGGCAATAATTCCCATTACTTTTTGCGAATCGTTACCCCCGTGACCTAAACTGAAGGCTGCAGATGATAATAATTGCATTTTTCTAAGCCATTTTGTCGATTGGTGGTGGCTTAAGAAACTGAAGATTAAACAAAACGAGCTAATGGTAAGTACAATGAATGCCACTAAGAACCATTTAATGTTATGCGATTCAAATACAATGCTCCAAAAATGAGATTCAAAACGAGGTTTGTGAATCTTGTCATAAGGAATCATTTGAAAGTATACAAAAACAACGGTGGCAATCATCAAACCAAGCGTGAAAAGCTTTGGCCCAATACTCTTTTTTGCCGAATGTAATAGCCAAACGGAAATACAGTAGGAAACAATGGCACCAATTAGAGGCGCCAATACAATAAAGCCTACAATTACCAAAACGCCTGTTGGCATTTCACCAGCCTTGCCTTCTTTGTACCAGTTTACTACGTCTAAGCCCGCATGAGCCACAGCAGCACCCGCAAAACCACCAATTAAAGTGTGAGAAGAACTAGACGGTATACCGAACCACCAAGTTAGTAAGTTCCAAATAATAGCCGCAATCACCCCCGCTAAAATTACAGTGAGGTTGATTTCCATGGTGTTGGCTGTTTTTGCAACAGTATCGGCAACGCCGAAACCAAACACCCAGTAGGCCAAAAAGTTAAAAAATGCAGCCCATACCACAGCTTGGAAAGGTGTAAGCACCTTAGTGGCTACGATGGTTGCAATTGCATTAGCAGCATCATGAAAACCATTGATGTAATCAAAGATGAGCGCTAAAACAATAATTAAGAGAAGTATGGTCATAATGGTCTTATGCGTTTTTAACCAAGATAGATTCTAGCACGTTGGCCGCATCTTCACATTTATCAGTCGCAATTTCTAAGGTTTGTAACACCTCTTTTTGCTTAATTAATTCTATCGCATTGGTTTCAAACTCAAACAAACGGGCAATGGCAAGGTTACAAGTGTAATCTGCTTGGTTCTCTGCACTGTTGATTCTCACACAAGCATCTGCAATTACCCTGATGTTTTTAAAGCTTCTCAATTCTTTGATTGCTTTTTCAAGGTCACCGCACATTTCGACCAATAACTCGGCAAGTTTTACCATTGGCTCGCCAATATTGGTTACGTTGTAAAGTTCAATGTTTCCTGCTGACGCGTGAATATAATCTGCAATATCGTCAATAGCACTAGCCAATGAGTGGATGTCTTCTCTATCAAAAGGAGTGATAAAGTTTTTGCTCAACTCAATAAAAATCGTGTGCGTAATGTCGTCACCTACGTGCTCTAAACGCTCAACCTCTTTAATGGCTTCTTTTCTTTTTTCGATGTCGTCGGTAGTTACTACTACTAAAAGTGCTTCTGCAATTTTCCTAACGTTACTTCCTGCTTGTTCAAATAATGGCTGGAACTTTTTGTCTTTAGGGGTAAAGAAGCTGAATATATTGCTCATACTTATTTTAAATATGATGCAAAAGTAAAACCGCAATGTTAAGTTAATGTTAACTTTGGCGACAATTTTACTTGATTGTTAAGTGGTAACGGATTGTAGCCTAACAAAATGGCCTCCATTAAACTTAAATAAGGAAATGCGTAGCATTATTTTTTACCGTAGTTCAACAAAGGTTCGTTGTTTTTTTGAAGCGTAAATGCAAAAGTGGTCCCAATGCTAGGTGTGCTGCGTACCGAAATGGTTTGTTGATGCGCTTCTAAGATATGTTTTACAATAGCCAAGCCTAAGCCGGTTCCACCTTCTTTTCTCGAACGATGAGAATCTATCCTGTAAAAACGTTCAAATAAGCGAGGGAGGTGTTTCTCTTCGATTCCCATTCCGTCGTCGGTTACTTCTACCAGATATTGGTCGTGAAGTTCAAAGATTTTAATCGAAGTAGAACCATTTTCTTTACCATATTTAATGGAATTCTGGATAAGGTTAATTAACACCTGTCTAATTTTCTCTCTATCGGCATAAACCATCGTAGGATTGGTGTATTTGTCCTTAAAGATGAATTTGGTTTTGTTGTCGGCAGCCTTATCTTCTAAAATGTCAAGTACTTCCTTAATCAAAGGAACAATGTCAAAACGAACGTAGTTAATTGGGATTTCTCCGGTCTCTAATTTTGAGATTGAGTCCAAATCTTTAATTAAATAGCTTAAACGCTCGATGTTGTTTTCAGCTTTCTTTAAAAATTTCATGGCCATCTCTGGGTCATCAGAAATACAGTCTTGGAGCGTTTCTATATAACCTTGAATCGCAAACAAAGGTGTTTTAAATTCATGGGATACATTGGATAAAAACTCTCTTCTGAATCGTTCTTGTTTTTTTAACAGTTCAATTTCTTTCTTTTTGGCACCGGCCCACTCTTCCACTTCTTGTTGTACATCATTAATAGGGTCTGAGCTCACATATTCGCCAAGTGCTTCTTTCAAATCTTTTCCAAGCTTAAGGTTGTGGATCAGTTTGTAAATGAGCTTGATTTTGCTGTAGATATATTTTTCGAGTAAATAGTAAAATACCAGAAAACTAGTTCCGAACGAAATTCCGAACGAAATTAGCAAGTAGTACCAGCTCCCCTGAAAATGGTAGTTCACCAAGCCAATAGACAAGCCCACAGCCAACGCTGTAATTAAAACCAGTACACTAAATTTCATCTATTTCTTTTTTTGTTTTTCGATGTTTAATGAGCGCTCGGTACGACTGTATTCTTTTTAAGTAAATGAGTGCCGTACCTCGGTTTCATATTGCTAAATTACAGCTAATAAGTTAAGATAATGTTAACACCCTAGCTATAATTTTTCTGTCAGATATTTCCAGTAGCGTTTGGGTACGTGCTGGGTATGCAGTTTGGTGTTTTTTCTGGCCACAATGTTAGTGCTCTTGAAATAGTTTTTCCATAGGTCTGCATATAGGTTTTCTTTTTCATCTAGTAGATTTTGGTTCGTTTTTTTAGGCAAGTTAATGTCTATATCCATCTCAATTTCTTCCACGGTTTGCAGGTCGTAAAAAATGCCATAACGTCTTTTGAGGTCGTAAATGATCCATTGTTGGTCGGCGTAGCGGTTTTTGAAATGATTGATTAATAAAGGAATCACGTTAAAGTCTGGATCTATGCCGCAATAAAACATTCCATCGGCAGTTTTCTGGAAACGAATAAAAGCCTCCATCCTGTGTTTTTCCCGTTCTACTTTTCTGGCAGTTTGTGTAATGCTTAATACTTGTGGGTGCCCATAATTTTGTTCAGCACCGTTAGGACTTTGAAAAATGTAAATGATGAATTGAAAAAGGTCGTTGTATATTTCGGGGAGCTCGGAAAGATAGGTACAATAAACCCTACGCATCCAAGTTCTATCCAGTTTTTTCGCTAAGCCTTTCCATACTCGGTCTGCTTTTTCTCTATCGGTTAATACCTCAAAGCTGGGTGTAAAAGCATCAGGTTGGTAGACTGCCTTTGATTTCAGGATTGTTGGTCCAGGTTTTCTCTCAAACCATTCAAAAACCACAGTGAGCAAGCCTTCTAACGTTCCATCGAAAATGTAAATCATAGTTGTACACAATATTATAAGCCATCTAACGCACCTAGGTTCATCTAAGCACGGTCTGGAAAACTAAAATGTTCTCAAATGTCTGAGGTGGTAATAAAGCAGAGGGTCGGCCGAAAAACCTAATGTTAAAAGTTTAAAGCATCCTGAAATTTGGGAAATGTAAATCATAGTTGTAAATAATATTGTAAACCATCTAATGCACCTAAGTTCATCTAAGCACGGTCCTGAAAACTAAAATGCTCTTAAATGTCTAAGGTGGTAATAAGGCAGAGGGTAGGCCGAAAAACTTAATGTTAAAAGTTTAAAGCATCCTGAAGTTTGGGAAATGTAAATCATAGTTGTACACAATATTATAAACCATCTAAGACACCTAAGTTCATCTAAGCACGGTCCAAAAGCTAAAATGTTCTTAAATTTCTGAGGTGGTAATAAAGTGGGGCAGGCCAAAAAGCTTAATGTTAAATATCATTAAAAAAGCAAAAGTTGTTCATTAGGCGTCTTTAAATATTTGCTCTGGCTTTCAGCTAAAATAAAGCCCTTGATTTGGTGCGACTGAAAATCCTTCAACTGAAATGGGGTGTCAGCGCAAGTAATAAAATGTTTAGCCCTGTTGTAAGCAATGCCTATTTTTTTCAACTGATGAATATAAAGTCTTCCAAATTTGCGAGCCTGTATAATTTTTTGTGCAGAACCTACACCGATTCCTGGAATGCGTAAAATCATCTGATAGTCGGCTGTGTTGATGTCGATAGGGAATAAGTGCATGTTGCGCAGCGCCCAGCTTAATTTCGGGTCAATGTCGGTATCTAAATGTGGATTACTATCATTAAGTAATTCTTTCACATCAAATCCGTAAAAGCGCATTAACCAATCTGTTTGATATAGCCTGTTTTCACGTAAAAGTGGAGGTTGTGAACCTAAAATTGGCATTCTGCTATCATTGCTAATAGGAATATAACCAGAATAATAGACCCGTTTTAAAGAAAAGCTTTTGTAGAAATTAGCTGCGGTGTACATAATATCCTTGTCGGTTTCTGGCGTGGCACCTACTACCATTTGAGTACTTTGTCCAGCAGGTACAAATTTGGGAACGCTCTTGATCAGTTTCTTTTCCTCTTTAAATTGTATGATCTGGTTTTTGACAAAACCTAAAGGCTTGATAACGTCTTGGTGGCTTTTTTCGGGGGCCAAAAGCTTTAAACCTACTTCAGTGGGCATCTCCAAGTTAATACTCATCCGATCTACATAAAGTCCTGCCTCTGTAATCAATTCGTCGCTAGCCCCTGGAATGGTTTTTAGGTGGATATAACCATTGTAATTTTCTTCGAGCCTTAACTTTTTCACTACTCTAAGTAGTCGCTCCATGGTGAAATCAGCGTTCTTAAAAATTCCAGAACTTAAAAAGAGGCCTTCAATGTAGTTCCTTCGATAAAAGTTCATGGTCAGTTCCACGACTTCATCAACTGTAAAAGCCGCTCGTTCAATATCATTGCTGCGTCTTGAAACGCAGTAGGCACAATCGAATATACAATGATTGGTAAGGAGTATTTTTAATAGAGATACACAGCGGCCATCTTCAGTATAAGTATGGCAAATACCGGATTGGTGTCCATTGCCAAGGCCTTTATTAGTGTTTTTTCGGTCGCTACCGCTTGATGAGCAGGATACATCGTATTTTGCAGCATCGGCCAGTATGTTGAGTTTTTGAATTAACCGGTCAGACATAATTAGCTATTTTACTAACAAATATAGTAAAATAGCTAATATTTTTAGTTATTTTTTGCCTTCCCACTCTGCATAGAATTGCTCCAGGTAGGTTACCATAAACTGATGTCTTTGCTCAGCCATCGCTTTACCCGTTTCTGTTTTCATCAAATCTTTTAGCAAAAGGAGTTTTTCGTAAAAATGGTTGATAGTAGGAGAGGTGGTGTTTTTGTACTGCTCTTTGTTCATTTGCAGGTTAGGTTTGATTTCGGGATTGTACAATACCCTATTTTTAAAACCTCCGTAAGTAAATGCTCTAGCAATTCCAATCGCACCAATCGCATCTAATCTATCAGCATCCTGTACCACGTCTAGTTCTTTAGAGAAATAGGAAATTTCACCAAAACTGGCCTTGAAAGAAAGATTTTTGATGATTAATTTTACTTCCTCAATAATTTTTGGGTCAAGGCCAATGCTGGCCAAGAAATCACCCGCTTTCTGAGGACCAATCTCCTCATCACCCCCATTAAATTTACTATCGGCAATGTCATGTAAAAGCGCAGCCAAGGCTACGGTTAATTCATCTGCTTGCTCAACACTATTAATATGCTTTGCTGTTTTGTAAACACGTTCGATATGGAACCAGTCGTGGCCAGCTTCGGCATCGGCAAGGGTATTTTTAACAAAGGCGATGGTAAGGTCTAAAATTTGTTGCATGGCGCTAAAGTAAGGGTTCGGTTTTAGCTTCTTGAACTTAGGCTTGTGAAAAAAAATCACATAAAGATAATAGACTGACTGCTAAATAAAAAGAAATGCTCAATGTTGTCGTTAACATTGAGCATTTTGTTTTGGAGCCAAAAACTACTAATAAGCCGTGCGCTTAGAGGCTAATAACTCTAAGGTGTCTACGTCAAGCAGTTTGGCAATAAGGAAAAGTCGATCAAGGCTAATTTTGCTGTAACCTAATTCAATTTTGCTGTAAGCGTTTTGGGAAATTCCGATTTTGGAAGCTAAGTCTTGTTGCGAAATTTTTTTATACTCGCGTACTTTCCTAATTCTTTTAGCGATGCGGTGCATCTCTTTTTTGTATTTTTCAATCATGGGATAGATAGTTAGTTGGGATAAAACTATGCAAATATTTTGCTATTTGCAAGTTTAATCCTTAGTAATCATCTATTTACAACTTTTAGGAGTGTTGAAAAATTGATTGTTTTTATCGGTTCGGACGTTCGTCTTCAGGCCTTCTACTGCCATCATAAAGTTCGTACTCTAGCATTCTGCAATCTAGTTTGCCATTATAAAACTCTATCTTTTTATCAGCTTTTAAACCAATTTTTTTGGCCAAATCCGGATTTCCTGTAAAAATATAACCGTAATAACCTTTGCAGTTTGTTTTCATAAAATCACCCATACGTTTGTAGGTGAGTTCTAGTTTGCTATGGGTACCTAATCTTTCGCCATATTCGGGGTTAAAAACAACTACTCCTTTTTGTCCTTCAGGCACATTTGTCTCTGCAAAATCTCCTGTTTCAAATTGGATCAATTGATCAACGCCTGCAGTTTTTGCATTTTTCCTGCTTACGTCCACAGCATCGGGCGAAAGGTCTGAAGCAATAATTTGTAGGTCTATATTTTTAATTACCTGGTCTTTTAAATTACGTCTTTCCTGAAAAAATACTTCTTCATCGTAACCTATAATGTGCATAAAACCATAATTCATTCTATACAATCCCGGGCGACGGTTGGTGGCCAATAGGGCAGCCTCAATTGCTAAAGTGCCTGAACCGCACATTGGGTTAACAAAAGGTGATTTTCTGTCCCATTTGGTAGCCATGATTACGCTGGTAGCCAACGCCTCTAACATTGGTGCTTTCCCAGGGATTTTCCGATAACCGTGTTTACTCAATGTCTCTCCGCTGGTATCTAGAAATATGGTGGCATCTGCATCTTTCCAATATAAATGCACCACCGCTTTGTTGGCATCAGAACCACTATTTGGGCGAATACCCTTTTTAGCTTTAATACGATCTACAATGGCGTCCTTCACTTTTAGGTTTGCAAAAAGCGGGGTCGTAATATGAGGATTGTCAACATTTGACGTCACTGAAAAATAGCCCGAAAAATCAATGAGTTCTTCCCAGGCAATATCTGCTAAGGTTTGGTAAAGCTCATCTGGGTCTTTTGCCTTGAAGTTTTTTAAGCTATATAAAATTTGACTAGCACAACGTAGGTTAAGGTTAAGTTTTATGCACTCGGTGAGGGTAATGTTAAGCTCTACGCCAGTAGGGAAGGCTCTTTCGATAGTGTAGCCTAGTTCTTCTACTTCTGTTTGGAGATAAGACGATAGTCTTTTATTACAGGTGATAATTACCTTGCTCTTGGTGTGGAAAACTTGTGTCATATGATTTGCGAAGTTATCAATAAAAATATAGAGATTTGGATGGAAGAAGAGAAATATATTAGTATTGATATGGAAATTAAAGGGAAGGTACATGAAATTGGTGCCATACAGCAAGTGAGCGAAACGTTTAAGAAACGTGATTTAATTGTAGAATACGCAGAAAATCCGACTTATCCGGAATATATCAGATTTGAAGCTTTACAAGATAAAACAGCTTTATTTGATAGCTTAAAGCCTGGAGATGAGATTGAAGTTTCATTCAATTTACGTGGTCGTCCTTGGACTAACAAAGATGGTGTTACTTCATATTTTAACAGTTTGGTGGTATGGCGTCTTACTGCATTAACAGGTACTGCTCCTGCAGCTGGTGATGCACCACAATACGCTGCTCCAGTTGATGTGAATACCGCTGCTGGTGAAGATGACGATTTGCCTTTTTAACATCGCTTTTTAAGAAAACAATGATAATTAGAAGCCGCTTGGATAACCAAGTGGCTTTTTTCATGCTCTTTTAATCCAAAAAGTTGTAGCTTAAATGCAGCCTTTAAGATTGTTAATCGCTGAAAATGAGCTTTTATATGAGTTTGCTGTACTGTTAAAAAGTGTTAAAGGGTAGCGGTGTTTACTAAAGTGTTCGTTAACTTTGAATTGAAACGGCATGAAAAAGAGGAGCCTTTGGATAATTACCGCGCTAATGACCTTCGCGTTATTAGGTGTTTTTGTAATGCAGATGTATTACGTTAGGGAGTCTTATAACCTTAAATCGCAGCTTTTTGAGCAAGATGTAAATCAAGCGCTAAGTGCTGTGGTGAATAAGATACAGAAGAAGAATGTCATTCGGCATATCAATCGAAAAGATGTAGAATTTCAGGAGCTAGAAGTAAGTAATATCCGCAGTAAAACGGATAGTATTGTAGCTTTTAAGGAGAGGTACAAGGAAAATAAAGCTCGTAGGCGGATTAAACTGCAGCGACAGATCTTACAGTACTTAAATGAACAGGATAGCATTATCCATAATAACTATGTTAAGCCTCAGATCATAAGTCAGGAAGATTATGCAATTCTGTCTAACCCGAATCCGAATACCAATAATACCTTAAACTATAAAATAGACGAATTTAGAACCCCTGATGGGGTAGTGCTTAGTCGCAAACTTTCATCTAATTACGACAGAAAGCGACCAATTATTAGACTAGATAAGCTGCCTGATACAATTATATACCTTGCTTTTAGCCCAACTGATTTGAGGCCTCAGTTTATTACGTTGCCGACGATGGATCCCGACCTAAAAACCAAATTTGAGTTGGAAGATGTAAAGGCAGAGCATAGGTACAAGATGGAGCTAGAGAGGCTTTATGCAGATACCGTTACGTTGGTGGGCAACGATGGCCGTAATGTAATGCTATTACAAGACGTAGCCAAAGAGATGGCCAATAAGAATGTTCCTTTGGAAGAAAGAATTCCAAGTCAGGAAATTGTAGATACGTTGATCAAAAGAGAGCTGTTAAGTAAGAATATTAACTTAGATTATAATTATTGGATCACGCCTTCTAAAAATACCGACAAGGTCATTTATCATAATGTATCTCTGCAAGAAGGCGAAGCATTACCCAAAAATACCTTTAGTAAAATCATTTTCAGTAATGATTTAATGATTAAGGATCCAGGGATGTTATATGTGAGTTTCCCAAAAAAGAACTCGCTGATTTTTAACAACATGTTTGTTACCCTCATTTCTTCAGTTGGACTATTGCTGGTGTTGGTTTTCATTTTCGCCTATACCATTTATGCCATCATCAGACAGAAAAAAATAACGGAGATGAAGACGGACTTCATCAACAATATGACCCACGAGTTTAAAACTCCAGTGGCTACTATCATGATTGCCAGCGAGGCTTTAAAAGATCCTGATTTGAATGCAGATAAAGCTAGGATTAACAGGTTAGCAGGTATTATTTATGATGAGAATGTACGATTAGGCAATCATATTGAAAGGGTATTGAACGTCGCGAAACTGGAAAAGAAGGAATTGAAGTTAGAACGCCAACCAGTGGCCATGAATGAACTCATTTCATTGGTGGTGGATAGTATGAGTCTTCAATTGCAGAAAAAAGATGCAGAAATTACTTTGGCTTTGGACGCGGAGAAGGACGTGCTAATTGGTGACGAACTACATTTATCGAATGTGATTTACAACCTGATTGACAACGCCAATAAATATAGCCCGTCAAATCCAAAGATTGCCATTAAAACTAGAAACCACGCAAACGGTATTGACATAGAAATAAGCGATGAAGGTATTGGAATGACTAAAGAGCAAACCAAACGTATCTTTGATCAGTTTTATAGGGTGCCAACGGGTAATCTACACGATGTAAAGGGATTTGGCTTGGGCTTAAGCTATGTAAATGATATTGTTGCTCAAATGAATGGAAGCATCAAAGTGAATAGTGAGAAAGATAAAGGAACGACGTTTATCATTCATATACCATTTAAATTAAACAATTGATATGAAGAAGATACTTTTGGTTGAAGACGATCCGAATTTGGGATTGTTATTGCAGGACTACCTACAGATTAAAGGCAATTTTGAAGTGGTGCTATGCACTGATGGCGATGAAGGATATAAAGCTTTTGGCAAGGATAATTTTGACCTTTGCATCCTAGATGTGATGATGCCTAAAAAGGATGGATTCACTTTAGGGAAGGAAATAAGAAAGGCCAATGAACAGGTGCCTATTATTTTCGCTACGGCCAAATCAATGATGGAAGATAAGTCGTTAGCCTATGATTTAGGTGGAGACGATTATATTACCAAACCTTTCAGGATAGAGGAATTGCTACTTCGCATCAACGCACTTTTAAAAAGAGCATCTTCGAAACAAAATACTGTAGAGGAAGAGGTGCCAAGCCAGTTTGAAATTGGTAGTTACCGTTTTGATTATACTACTCAAATTATCCATTTTGATGGCGGGCAGCAAAAGCTATCTACCAAAGAGGCCGAATTGTTACGCTTATTGTGCTTAAAGAAAAATGGTGTGCTTACCAGGGAAGAAGCATTACTTAGCATTTGGCATGATGATAATTACTTTAACGGACGTAGTATGGATGTGTTTTTGAGCAAGCTGCGCAAGTATCTGAAAGAAGACCCAAAGGTGGAAATTATCAACGTACATGGAAAAGGCTATAAGCTAGTGGTTAACTAGCCTATAGCCTTTTCGTATTTCTTTGTAAAGCTTGCTTTAGAGCATTGCCCATTTAAAGGTTTGGTAGGCTGATTTTCCCCAGCCTTTTAAAGCTCCTTTTAAAATATCGTACAATTGTTTTTGGTTCACAGGTTTGCCTTTGGTAGGTATCTTTAACTTATCGGGGCTAACTGCTTCGTCAGTTACTGAGGTGGCAAACCAGGTTACATGGTCATGTGGAAGTGCTAAACCCAATATCATTCCTGGTAAACCACTAAAAGATTCTGGACCTCCACTCACTGCGATTTCCTCACTGTAAAAAGCCACTACATAAACTGAATCCATTACTAAGGCATTTGCTCTGCGACAGTTATAACCTGCAATATTTCTAAACTCGTCGGTAATTTTCCAATTGATTTTTCTAGTACTATCGCTCACAAGGTAAGTCTCTTCGTAGATTTTCTTTTGTGTCTTACTGGTGCCTGTATTCAAATCGCTCAAAATACTGTTGGCCTGTTGAAACTCAATCATATTGGAAAACCAGTTGTTTGACACCGGTGTATTATCTTCGACAGGTACAAATGCGGTAGTGTGATTATTGAATAACAGTTTGCTTTTTTGTACTTTAAATTGCGGATTGTTCTTTTGGTAGCTTTCTAATGCTTGAGTGCTGAAGCTGTTGTCTTCTCCCCACGATTTAAGTTGTTGCTTAATTAAAGCATAAGCATTTACACGTTTTTCATATTCAATAGTTCCTTGCGTTACGAAGCGGGCATGTTGGGCGCTACTGTTCAGTACCAAAAAGGTGAAAGAAGCGGCGATGATATATTTTAGCATTTTCATGTGTCTGTAGGTTAAATTAGTTTGTTTTTGGAGCTCCACCCATTTTGTTAAAATCCCATATTAACGAGAACATAAAATAACGGCTGATATTATTGTAACGGGTTTGGGTAATTGAATTTAAAGAAGCGTATCTTCTGAAACCAACATTTTGATTTAAGATATCATTTGCGCTCAACATTACTTTTAAACTCTCTTGTTTGAAAAATGCTTTGGTAAGCGAAGCGTTGATGACTAAACGGTCAAAGCTATTGTCAAAAGAATCAGAGCTTGGTTGGTAAGTGTACTCTCCGTTAGACGTTAAAGTTATTTTCTTTGGAAGTTTTAAGCTCAAGTCCATATAGCCAGTATAGCCCCAGCCTTTGTTAGATTGTGGCGACAAAGAAGATACTTGTGAATTATAGCTTGGCCCAAAAGAAAGATAAAAGCTGTTTTTATCATTGTATTTACTGAAGTTAATAGCAGGATTAGCAGCAATACTATTGGTTTTATTCAGCACACTGTTTGCATAGTTGTATTGTGCTGAGCCGTTTAAATTTAGGTTTAAACCAGTATTGATATCGCCTAGGAATGAAAGTTTTCTAGAAAATCCTACATAACCATAGTAGTTGTATGGCAGTTTGCCCTCTAGGTTAACCGCACGGAAAGTAGTATTACTTCCTATTGTTGTATTATTGTTTACAATCTGGTTGCTGGTGAAATTTACGCCGCCGCTTACATAAAAGTTTTGGTTGGTAATGATTTTATAAGTGTTATATCTAAAGCTAATTCTATTGGTGTAAGATGGACCTAATTGGTCATTCCCTTCGTATTGGTTTTGTGGGTCATCATTGGTTCGCACTGGTTGTAGTTGGGTAACCGTTGGTTGTGTTGTTGCTCCACTATAATTGATACTGATAGATTTTTGAGCAGAGAATTTATACTGGTAAGAGGCCTGAGGAATCCAATTGATGAAATTTCTACTGAAACTTTGGTTGCTAAGCAGTTCTTTTTGGTCAAAATTTACAAAGCTGGTTTTAGTTCCAAAGTTGATAACTGTTTTCCCTTTTTTATAATTGAAAATGGCTCCCACTTGATTGATTAATTGGTCTGCTTCAAAATCATTACTAAAGGTCATGTTCAGGTTGTCATAAGCACCGCTTGGCGAAGCGTCATAGGTTCTTCTATCTGCATTATTCATGGTGTATGTTAACCCGTAGTTGGCAACCAAAGTGAAAAATTTACTCAACGGTTCATTATAGGTGAAATTTGATGAAAGTCTATTGGTGACAATATTATTGTCTTTAAACTGGTTGGTAACACTTCGTTCATCAAATGAACCATCTTCTTTAAAAAGTTCGTTATCTGCGTATAAGTAACCATCCGACTTGTTTTTATTATATGCTTGACTTAAACTTATTGAATAATTGCGTCCTGCTTTTTTTAACTTTTTAGTATAAAAGGCACTTAGGTTAAATAGCTGTTGTTTGCTATCATTGCTTGTATTCCTTTCAGAGTTGTACACCGATAAGCCGTTTCCTGTTTTTCTAATCGCATTGGTTATTACTTCACTTTGTGAGTTCTTTAAGGTCCCATCGATGACTACTTTTAAATTGGAGGTGGTATCAAGTTTGATGTTATAGGTCGCATCAATTTTTTGCCTGAACATGTCATTTTCGGTGTCAGCCGTTGTATTGGTGTTCAGAACCTTGCCAAGGAAGTTAGTTTGATCTAAGGTGTTTTTATTGATTTTCACATTAAGAGAACCAGCCTTGTAATTGGTATTGATGCTTTCTTTGTCATTGTTCCACTTGTTCTCATAGTGGATACCACCATTATGTGCAACTGGAATACCTTCGCCCCAGTAACGGCCGCCACCGTCAAGATCGTCACCGCCCGACATGAAAATCATCCCGTCATCAGTAATCTCCATGTTGCTGCTGGAACCATACTTGCCTGCGTCATCCCATCCCAGTCCAGTTTTTCCAGTGTTACTCGAAGTGAAATAGCCCGCTATCTTCTCTTTTTTCTTGAACTTGTTAAACATAGCCTGTATCTGATAAAAATCATCTGTGCCATAACCTGCATCAATTTTACCAAAGTAGCCTTGTTTCTTATCTTCTTTCAATACGATGTTTAAGGTTTGCTTTTTTTGGCCATCATCAACGCCTGTAAAAGCAGCCTGATCACTTGATTTCTCAAACAATTGTACCTTGTCAACCATATCGGCCCTTAGGTTTTTGGTCACCAAAGTAGGGTCATCCCCAAAAAATTCTTCACCATCAACGAGTACTTTTTCTACTGTTTTCCCTTGAGCGGTAATTTTCCCTTGAGCATCAACAGTTACCCCAGGGAATTTTTTTAATAAATCCTCTACTCGGTCATTTGGCTGTATCTTGTAAGCGGAAGCATTAAATTCAGTGGTGTCGCCTTTAATCTTAATGGCGGCAGCTTGTCCTTTAATGATTACCTCATTTAATAATTTGGCTTTGGTTTTCATATCGATTGCTTTAAAATCGATAGACCTATTGGCTGAATCTAAAGTGAACTTATTCACAAAATCCGCATATTCAGGATAGGTAATCAAAAGGATAAAGTTTCCATTTTTCATATTTTGAAAACTGAAATTGCCTTCTGCATTAGCTCTAGTAAACTTATACAAAGTCGAATCTTTTGCGTTTAAAACGCTAACAGTTGCATTGTGAAGCTTTGCATTTGAAGAAAGGTCGGCTGCAACGCCTTTGATAGAATTGGTTTGTGAACGAGCTACGGAGAATGTCAGTATCAGCGCTAATAGGAGTAACGTTCTTTTCATCTTAATAGTTTGGTGTGCCACTAAAGTATGAACTAAAAAAATAGTTTACAACTTAAAACTCTATTTTTAACATTTTTTAAGATAGTTGAGGGAGTTAGCTATCTTAGTGTGAACGATTTAAAATTCTTAAGCTTATGAAATTACCTTCGGTAAGTGTGCTTTGGCAAAACTTTAAAAGTGTTGTTTTCCGTTTCCCTTTACAGGTGTTGATTGCTTTAGTAGCTACTGGAATTTGGTGTTATCTTGCCGGTCATGGTATCAAAATGGATTTGAACCAACATCTACTCAAGTTATTGCTTCTTTGTAATTTAGGTTTAACCTTATTGTTGGCATTAGATACTTATGCGGAGAGTCGGTCCCTAAATTCAACATCTAAATGGTTAATGCGGGCATCAGGATTAGCGTTATTAGCCGCCTTGTATTTTCTATTAGACCCTTTCAAATATTTGATAGATGTTTTTAGGGTGGCACTTTTTGCTTTCGCTTTCCACTTACTGGTCGCTTTTGCTCCTTTCATCAATCGTGGAAATTTGAATGGTTTTTGGCAGTATAATAAAACCTTGTTCTTAAGATTTCTGATATCTGCTTTTTATGCCGCAGTGCTTTTTGCGGGGTTAGCCATTGCGCTAGTTGCTATTGATGGCTTGTTTAGTGTCACCATTCGTTCAGATGTTTACCTCAGACTTTTTATCGTACTGAGTGCTGGATTTACAACTATTTTCTTTTTGGCGGGCGTACCCATTAATTTTCAATCGCTAGATGAGGAGCAGAGTTATCCAAAGGGATTAAAAATATTTACCCAATACGTGCTGATTCCTTTGATGACCATTTACTTGGCCATATTGTTAGTGTATGAAGTTAAGATAGCCATCAATTGGGAGTTGCCCAAAGGTTTGGTGTCTACGTTGATTTTAGGCTATGCGGTATTTGGGATGCTGTCGTTGCTTTTAATTTATCCCATTAAGGAGAAAGACGGTAACGGTTGGATTCGACTATTTTCGCGCTTCTTTTACCTGATGATGATTCCCTTAATTTTATTGCTCATTTTGGCGGTAATTAAACGAGTAGGCAATTATGGAATTACGGAGTCGAGGTATATTTTAATCATCTTAGCTACTTGGCTTACGGGGATTACGGGTTACTTTCTATTTAGTAAAAAGCAAAATATAAAAGTAATCCCTGTTAGTTTGTTTGCGTTCGCCATACTGTCTATTTATGGACCGCAAAGTGCATTTTCTATTTCTAGAGTGTCGCAAACGGCTAGGCTGAAAAAACTAATCACTAGTAAAAAGGCGGTTGATAAAGAAGAAATTCCTGCTGTAGTACGTTATTTGGTAGATAGGCATGGGCTTACTTCACTGCAAAATTTCACGTCGGCAAATCTTAAAGAAATTGAAAGAAAGATTTACGCTAAAGCAGAAAAGAATAAATCACTGAGTTATCAGATTGAAAATGAGAAAACAGATACCGCCTTTGCGCTTCTGAAAGTAAAAGATGTTGATGATTTAGTCTCGGCCAGATATGTGACCTTTAACAGCACTGATGGTATGGTTAATCTGTTAGGATATGAGGCGATGATTGATTTGGACGACTACTCACAACAACCTAATATCTTCAATGGTGAGAAATTTGAAATTGAAAAAGGGTTAAGGGAAGAGGTTAAAGTGCACCATAAGGTGAAAGTAGAAAAATTAACTTTGAAAATTGCAGGTCAAGAGGCGGCTATATTTAACATCGATAGTTTGGCCAAGGAATTAGTGTTAAAAAGTGAACAGCAGTCTTTTAAAACTATTGGTCATGAAGCATTTGCCGTACCATCGGCTTTGTTGCAGCTTACGCAGAAAACCCGAAAATATAATTTTACTTTTGTGGCAAGAAATCTTAGCGGAAATTACCGAAGGGACGAGAGAACTTTCAATTGGCTAAATTTCAAAGGCTACCTATTGATAAAAAAGAACTGATTTGGAAGAAAACGAACATCTACAACAACCTGCCGAACTTGCCGCTAGATTTATTAACCATACTTCGAGGCATATTTTTCTTACGGGAAAGGCGGGGACTGGAAAAACAACCTTTTTAAGGAACATTATTGCCAAAACACACAAACGGGCGGTAATTGTGGCACCTACGGGTATTGCAGCAATCAACGCTTCAGGCGTGACTATTCATTCACTTTTTCAATTGCCTTTTGGTGCTTTTGTGCCGCGTATTGTTCCTGGTCAGCATTTGCCATCAGGTGTGCCTTACAATACGCCTAAAAGTTTGGTGAGACATTTAAGCATGAACGCTATCAAGCGGCGTATTTTGTTAGATATGGAGCTTTTGGTGATTGATGAGGTGAGTATGCTCCGTGCCGATTTGCTGGATGCCATTGATTTTGTGCTGCGCTTTATACGAAAGAATAACCACGCTTTCGGTGGAGTACAAGTGCTTTTTATTGGCGATTTGTACCAACTTCCGCCAGTAGTGAAAAATCAGGAACAGGAGCTGTTGAGCAAGTTTTATCAGAGCCCTTTTTTCTTTGATGCCTTGAGCTTAAAACCCAATCCGCCAATTTATATCGAGTTGGAGAAAATCTACCGTCAGTCTGACCAGGTTTTTGTGGATTTGCTGAACAACTTGCGAAATAACATTACCACCGAGCAGGATATCACTTTGCTAAAGCAACATTATCAGGCCAATTTTAAACCCGACCTCAACGATAATTACATCACCCTTACTACGCACAACAGTAAGGCCGATGCCATGAACCGTAGCAGTTTGAATGAGCTGGAAGGTAAATCGTATTTCTACCAAGCTACCATCGATAAAGAATTTGCGGAAAGTGCTTATCCCATTGAAAAAACTTTGGAGCTAAAAGTGGGAGCGCAAGTGATGTTTGTTAAAAATGACCCAAAGGGAGAACAGCGATTTTTTAATGGGAAACTTGCTGTAGTGAGTAAGTTGGGAGATGATTTTATTGAAGTGCTACCCGAAGGGAACAAATATCCCATCGTGATTGAACAGTATGCTTGGAAAAATATTAGATATACCACCAACAAGCATACTAACGAAATAGAAGAGGAGGAAATAGGAACTTTTACCCAATATCCACTAAAGTTGGCTTGGGCTATTACGGTACACAAAAGCCAAGGTTTAACTTTTGATAGGGCTATTGTAGATATTGGAGATGCTTTTGCTCCAGGGCAAATTTATGTAGCATTATCACGATTACGCTCTTTGGATGGGTTGATATTGACTTCCAACCTTAATAGTAGGGGCTTAAAGGCCGACCAGAATGTGGCTTACTATTCCCGTACTAAAGACCAACAGGAAAGCCTGCATAGTCAGATTACCAAAGAGGCCGAGCTGTTTTTGAAACAGTTGTTGGTGCAGGCTTTTGATTTTACGCTGTTGGATAATTTTGTTTACGAGCATGTATTCAGTTACAGTAAGGATGAAAAACGTTCCATCAAGCAAACTCACTTGTCTTGGGCCATAAAGTTGCAACAAGAGTTGATGGCTGCTAAAGTGCATGCCGATAAATTTTTGAAGCAGATTGATAAATGGATACAGTTGGGACACTCGGCTGATTTAACCCATATGATAGAGCGTACTGCCGCTGCTGGGAATTATTTCAGCCCCATTTTAGTGGCGCAAAGTACGGCAGTTTTTGAACATATAGAAACCGTAAAGCAGCAAAAGCAAACTAAAGAATATTTGTATGAACTGATAGATGTGGAGGCCATGTTTTATGAGCAGTTCAAGAAAATTGTGCGGGCAAATGCGATGCTACATGCCAAAGCCAACAATCAAGATATTGGGAAGGACGAATTAAACGAGTTATACGGTTTGGCAAAACGGGAAGAGCAAATGCGCAAGGCGTATAGCATGCCTAATAAAGAAGAACTGGAAAGGGCGGGAGATGAGCAAAAACCTCGTGCCAAGAAAAAGACGGTTAAAGAGAAGCAGCCAAAAGTAGATACGAAGGAGGTAACCTTGGCTTTATTTAAGGAAGGTAAAACGCCAACTGAAATTGCGCTGGAACGAAAAATGACTCGAGGAACTATTGAAGGACATTTGGCACATTATATTGTGCAACAAGAAATCAGTGCCGATAAAGTCATTCCAAAACAAAAACTGGAGGTACTGTTAAAAGCCATCAGAGATTTAAAAAGTGTGAAGCTTAACGAAATCCGTGACCATGTGGGTAAAGCTTACGATTTTGGTGAAATCAAAATTGCTATTGCCGCTTTTTTGGCTGAAGGGGAGTAATTTTAGCCATCATTTCTAGGTATAGCCAACCCTCGATTTTTAATTGCAACATGTCATTTCGACGATAGGAGAATTGAAAATCAACGTAGTTAAATCTAGCAAAATGTAATAATATAGTTTTTAGATTTCTCCACTCGCTTCGCTGCGGTCGAAATGACGAGGCCCCGTAAAGACTTACGAAGTTTTTAAAATTTCGTAAGTCTAGTAAATCCAAAGATTTCTCTGTTACGCTGCACTTCAATCGAAATGACGTGGAGTTTAGAGAGACACATAGAATCAAAAAAGCTCCGAGCAAAACTCGGAGCTTTAAATTATAATAGGGTGTATTTGCGCTTACTCTTTCCAACCACCACCAAGTGCACGGTATAAGTTCACTATAGATTGCAGTTTTTGCAACCTGTCGTTTACGCCGCTCAATTGTGCTGCTAGTAAACTTTGCTCCGAAGTTAATACGTCGGTATAGTTAGTTGCAGAACTGTATTTTAATAATTCTTTGGTGTAATCAACTGCTTTTTCCAAAGATGCAATTTGCTTAGACCTAGAAGTTTCTTTATCTACTGCTGCTTGATAAGCATAAAGGGCATTGGAAACTTCTGAACCTGCAGTTAGCATGGTTTTTTGGAAGGTGTAAAAAGATTCCTGTTGTGCAGCTTTAGCAGAGGTTAACCTCGCTTTGTTTTGACCTCTATTAAAAATAGGTTGTGTTAAGCCTGCCGCAAAATTGTAAAAGATAGAGTTGGTGAAAAGGTTCTCTATAGTTAACGATGAAATACCTCCATTAGCTGTTAAAGTTAACTGCGGATAGAAATAAGTCTTTGCTAAATTGGTGTTTTCAAAAGCTACTTTAAAAGCAAACTCCGCTTGTTCCACATCAGGTCTATTTTTAAGCAATAAAGATGGAATGCCTACTTTTAAGTCTTTGTAGTCTTGTTGTGCTTCTAAAGTACCTCTGTTTACTGCCCCTGAACCTTTACCCAAAAGAAGGTTAAGTGCATTCTCTGTCTCCCTAATGCTTCTTTTCAAATCAGGGATGGTTACCTCGGCAGCGTATCTATTAGCTTCACTTTGTACCACTGCGGCACCAGTAACAATACCTGCTTCTTTTAAAGATTTGATGGCCTCCACATTCTTGATGCGGCTTTCTAATGTTTGCTCTGTGATTTTCAGTTGTAAATCAAGTGCTAACAAAGTATAGTAATTGTTGGCAATAGAGCTTATCAATTGTGTTTGTACCGCACGTTTTGCCGCATCTGTTTGTAAAAACGAAGCCACTGCCGAGCGTTTTGCACTTCCTAATTTACCCCATACATCAATTTCCCAAGAAGCACTTAATTGTGCTCTATATAGCTGGGTTTCGGTATTGATGTTAATTCCTGGAGGAAAGTTCAATGCTGCCCTAGATTGCTTGTTATCTGCTGCGGAAATGTCGGCGCTTAAGCTAGGCAAAAATGCCGCCTTACTCAATCTTAAGTTTGCTTCGGCACTTTTCATGCGTTCAATAGCGCTTTTAAGGTCAAGATTGTTTTCAATTCCTTCTTTAATCAAGGCCTGTAGTTGAGGGTCGGTAAACAAGGTTGAGGTTGGCAAATCTGCAATACTGGTCGTATCAGTGCTATTTGCATCTCTATATAACCCTTCCGTTTTCAGTTCGGCAGGCCTCTCATATTTTTGAGTAACACAGGCCCCTAAACTTAAAAGTAGGGAACCTGTGATAAATATCGATATTTTCTGATTTCGTGTCATGTTAATAAACTGAATTATGCTTCAGGGTCTTTTAGTTGTTCAAAATTCAGGTGAGTTTGTTGTTCCAACACGCTAGGGTCAAAAGGAGATTTACTGCTCACTTTCTCTTGTAGGGTTTGGAAAACAATGAATAGTACTGGAATAACGAAAACCCCAAATATGGTTCCGAATAACATACCTCCTACAGCGCCCGTACCAATAGAGTTGTTACCTGCGGCACCTACACCAAAAGATAACATCAAAGGTAAAATACCTAAGATAAAGGCAAATGAAGTCATCAAGATTGGTCTTAACCTTGCGGTTGCTCCTTCAAGAGCTGCTTGTAGTATAGTCATTCCTTTTCTTCTTCGTTCTACGGCAAATTCCACAATCAAAATTGCATTTTTGGCCAAAAGTCCAATCAACATGATGAGGGTAATTTGGGTGTAGATATTGTTGTCGATACCAAAAATCTTATCGAAAATAAATACCCCTGCTAAACCAACTGGAAGTGATAAGATTACCGCTAAAGGCAACACATAACTTTCGTATTGCGCACAAAGTAAGAAGTAAACAAATATCAAACATAATAGGAAGATAAATACCGTTTGGTTTCCACTTGATTGCTCTTCTCTTGATAAACCAGAGAACTCATAGCCATAACCTTGCGGTAATATTTTGGCAGCTTCTTCTTGTACCGCTTTTAAGGCATCACCAGAACTGTAGCCTGGTTTAGGGTTTCCTGTAACGGCAATAGAAGTGTAAAGGTTAAACCTCGAAATAGCCTGTGGACCGTAAACCCTTTCGGTAGAAATGAAACCTGTAATTGGTGCCATGGTACCGCTAGGTGTACGTACATATACTTTGTTCAAGCTTTCCAAGTTAGCGCGATATTGAGGGTCGGCTTGATAAACTACCCTGTACTGCTTACCAAACTTATTAAAGTTAGAAGCATATACACCACCGTAGTAACCTTGCATTACGCTCATTACATCATTTACGTTTAAACCGGCCTGCTTAATTTTAGCCACATTAGCTGTAATTAAGTATTGAGGGAAGTTAGGGTTAAATGAAGTTGCCGCATACTGTATTTCTGGGCGCTGATTAAGCGCTGCTAAAAATTGATTGGCAATTTGCGAGAAGTTATTGATGGTGCCACCAGTTTTATCCTGCAATTGGAACTCGAAACCACCACCAGTACCAAAACCTTGAATGGTTGGCGGAGCAAAGAAGATAATTTTAGCTTCTTTCATGTTCGCTGTTTTGGCAAACAGTTCTCCAATAATGGTTTTTACATCACGCTTACGTTCATCCCAAGGCTTTAAACGGCTAATAACCATTCCGTATGAACTTCCCGAACCACTAATCATGGCTCTACCTACTACTTTAAGCGTAAGCCTCACTTCTGGAACAGTTCTTACAATACTGTCAATTTTACTCACCACCTCATCCGTACGTTCTTGTGAAGTTCCTGGCGGAAGAGAAATATCAGACATAATTGCACCTAAATCTTCGTTAGGTACAAATCCTTTTGGCGTGGTGTTAAATGCCCAAACAAATGCAACAACGAAAGCTAATAGCCCTAAACCTGCAAGCCATTTTTTCTTTGAGAAGAAATAAACGGAACCTTTGTATTTGCGGGTCATCGTTTCAAATGAAGTGTTGAAAGCTGCATAGAAACGTTTCATGAAGCCTTTTTTCTCGTCATGGTCATCCTTATGCGGTTTTAATAACAAGGCACATAAAGCTGGACTTAAGGTTAAGGCATTAATGGCCGATAGGATGATGGAAATGGCTAGCGTTAAACCAAATTGTTTAAAGAATACACCCGATGAACCGCTGATAAAACTTACAGGAACGAATACCGCCGCCATTACCAAAGTAATAGAGATGATGGCACCTGTAATCTCGTCCATTGCATCAAGTGTTGCTTTTCTGGCCGATTTATAGCCCTTGTCGAGCTTGGCATGGACGGCCTCCACCACCACAATAGCATCATCCACCACAATACCGATGGCGAGCACGAGTGCAAAAAGGGTAAGCAAGTTAATGGTGAAACCAAATAAACTTAGGAAGAAGAAAGTACCTACAATAGCTACGGGTACTGAAATGGCTGGAATTAAAGTAGATTTGAAATCCTGAAGGAAAATAAATACTACGATAAATACGAGGATAAATGCCTCCACCAAAGTATGGAGTACCTTTTCAATAGAAGCATCAAGGAAATCATTAACGTTGGTTAAGATTTCAAAATTGATTCCTTTAGGGAAATCACCTTTAGCGGTTTCTAATGCTTTTAAAGCGCCGTCAATTACCTCTTTTGCATTTGAACCAGCTGTTTGGTTTACCGCAAAACCTAGCGCCGCCTTGCCATTCAATTTTACTGATGAGGCATAACTTTGAGCTCCCAACTCAATTCTGGCAACATCTTTTAGTTTTAAAATCTGTCCATTATCGGCAGTTCTAACAATGATGTCTCCAAATTGGGTTTCGTCTTTAAGTCGTCCAGTATATTTTAAAGTATATTGGAAAGATTGTTGAGCTTGCTCTCCTAATTGACCTGGAGCAGCTTCAATATTCTGGTCGGCTAGGGCAGCATTAATATCACTAGGAACTAATCCATAAGCAGCCATTACATCTGGTTTTAACCACAAACGCATGGTATAAATAGACTGGCCAAACGCATTCACGTCCCCCACACCAGTTACCCTTTTAATTTGAGGGATGATGTTGATTTCCGCGTAGTTCTGCAAAAACTTTTGGTCATAGGCAGGGTCATCGCTGTACAAACCAAAAATTAACACGTTACTAGATTGTCTTTTGGCCGTAATTACACCTGCTCTTGTTACCTCGGCAGGTAATAAACTGGTAGCACGGGCCACACGGTTTTGTACGTTTACCGCAGCCAAATCTGGATTGGTACCTAATTTAAAGTTAACAGTAATGGTTGCCGAGCCATCGTTACCAGCAGAAGAAGTCATGTAGGTCATGTCTTCCACACCGTTAATTTGCTCTTCCAACGGAACCACCACACTACTCATTACTACGTCGGCGTTGGCACCTTGGTAGGAGGCAGAAACCTGCACCGTTGGTGGCGCAATTTCTGGATATTGCGAAATAGGCAACGTTACAATACCTAAAACCCCTAAAATTAAAATAATGATAGAGACTACGGTAGAAAGTACGGGCCTTTCGATAAATTTCTTAAACATAAGATTTTGTTGGAATGTTTGAAGATTGTAAAGCTGAAGCGTTGTTCATCTTGCAGCATTTCAGCTTTACAACAAAAAATAACTTATTTATTTTTAGCATCGGCAAATACAGAGTCAGCTGGCTTAGGAGCAGGTTTTACTTTGTCTCCGTCTTTTAGAGAAGCAAAACCTTCCAAAACAAACTTATCTCCAGCTTTTAGGCCTTTCGTAACCACGTAGAAATTACCTTTAGTTAATTCCATAATTTCGATGTTGGTGCTTTTTACGCCACCAGTATCGTTCACCAAATAAACAAATTTCTTGCCTTGGATATCTGTAGTTGATTTTTGCGGTACCAATAAAGCGTTTTGCAAATGCTGCGGAATACGAACAGAAGCACTAGAACCCGAACGTAACAAGCCATTTGGGTTAGGGAAAGTTGCCCTCAAACTAGATGAACCTGTTTGCGTATTGATTTGTCCACTGATAGTTTCAATTTTACCCAACTCTGGATAAATAGAGCCATCTGCTAATACTAAAGTTACGGCTGGAATTTGCTTGATTTTGTCTTCCAAAGTACGGCCTTTGGTATCTCTCGAAATTTGCAGCAATTGTTTTTCGTTTAGCGAAAAGTATGCGTAGACTTTACTAATGCTCGAAACTGTAGTTAAAGCTTGCTGACTGGTACTGCTAACCAAAGCACCCACTTTGTAAGGAATAGTTCCAATTACCCCATTTGCTGGGCTGCTTACCACGGTATAGCCTAAATTAACCTTTGCGTTTACCAATGCCGCTTTGGCTTGTGCCAATGCTGCTTTTCTAGAGGTTAGGGTTAAGGCTGCGTTTTCTAAATCAAACTTACTGATGATGTCCTTTTCTACCAATGGCTTAGTTTTGTTATACTGTAGCTGTGCGGCGTTTACGTCAGCTTCGGCACTTCTAATAGCCGCTTCGGCAGTTCTAACTGCTTGCTCATATTGTGGCGCATTAATTTTGAATAATGGTTGGCCCAATTTTACAGTGGCACCTTCATCTACGTATATCTTTTCGATGAAGCCATCAATTTTTGGTCTGATATCTACATTTTGTTGTCCTTCCAAGGTAGCTGGATAATCGCTCTCTAAAGTAGTATTGAGTTCGTTAATTTCCACCACTGGGTAGGCTTGCGGACCCGTAGGTTTACCCGCCGCAGCTTTAGGGTCTTTGCCACCTGAACTGCATGATGCTATAAACAGGCCTGTAATGCCCATTAGCGAGAATAAAAGTGAGGATTGTTTCATTATATGTTGAGAATTGAAGGTTTTTCTAATTAAAAATTTTTTCTAAAATCAATTGTTTTCTTTCGGAAATCAGGGTTTTGTATTTTTCTTTGGAGATGTCGAGCAGTTTCTGATACAATGGCGTCATGATTACTGGGAAAGATAGGAGTGCAAAAAGGTCAAACATGAAATGGATAGGATTTCCTTTTTTAATAGTGCCTTTTTCCATTTCTTCTGCAATTTCTTTGAGGAAGTGGGCTAAGGCAGCACTTTTTTTCTTTTCCTTAAGTGCAAAGTTTTTGCTGCATATTTCGGTAATGAGGAACGACTCCCGATAAGGATATTTGAGCAACTCCTTCATGTAAACATCTATAAAAAGGTTTAGCTTCTCCTTAAAAGGGATTTTATCATATAGCACCTTGTCCAATTGAGATTTCAAACTTTCTACTGCTTCACGGTATACGGTTTGAAAAAGTAAATCCCTTGAACGGAAGTAATAATTAATAAGCGAACGGTTCACGCCAGCGGCATCAGCAATTTCTTGCGTAGTCGCATGCAGGTATCCTTTGCTAAAGAATAGGTCCTTTGCCGTTTGTTTGATGAGTTCTTCTTTGTTCAAGACTGCCGATTAACTTTGATGTTTAACAATTTTGTTAACAAAAGTAGAATCGGAATGTCTTTTAAAAGTCAGGGAAATCTCATTTAATCATTTGATTAAATTTTGTTACAAACGGGTAGGGCCTGCTTTTGTAATTGACAATGGTTGGAATGAAATTTATAGTTGGTCTATCTCTCCTCCAAAAACTCTTTCTGCGGGGCCGCATAAAAATACCTCGGTAAATTTTTGGCCGTCATAATTAAAGTTAATTTGTAGGTCGCCGCCTAATACTTTAATAGGCGTTTCAATTTTACCAATTTGATTTTGTTTTTTGGCCATGGCCATCGCTACTGCGGTAACACCAGTTCCACAAGCATAGGTTTCGTCTTCTACGCCACGTTCAAAAGTGCGGACAAATAAATGATTTGGCTTTTGCTCTATAAAATTAACGTTAATGCCCTCTTTTTTATAGGTTTCGTTATTGCGAATATTGTAGCCTTCGGTGTAAACGTCAAGCTGTTCTAGGTTATTTACTTCTTTTACATAATGTGGCGAACCTGTGTTTAGTACAAAAGCTTCCTCATCTTGCTGAATATTGTCTACATCAATCATTTGTAGTTCTACCCAGTTGCCTTCTGCTGAAATTTTGGCATAATGTGGACCATCTACTGCCAAAAAATTAGTTTCGCTATCAATCACGCCTAAGTGCTTGGCAAAAGCCACTATACACCTGCCTCCATTGCCACACATGCTGCCCACGTTGCCATCTGCATTATGGTAAACCATTTCAAAATCATAGTCTGGGTGGCTTAAAAGAAACATCAGACCATCAGCTCCAATACCAAATCTACGGTCGCAAAGCTTGGCCACAAGCCCAGTATCAATGTTTTTTAAAGGACTTTCTCTATGGTCAATCAAAACAAAATCGTTTCCCGCACCTTGGTATTTCTGGAACTTAATTTTCATCGTTAAATACAGTAAATTTGTAACAATTGTTAGGCAAAAAACGTCAACATGCTGTTGTAATGTCTTTTAACATTTTTTAACATGTCTTTAGACGTGATTATGATACAAATATCGTTCATATGGTATTAAATTTGAAAATGTATTTCAAGTATTAATACACGATATACAAATAACCACGAAATCGTTTGGAATTTGCGCACGACGGTTTCACCTAAAAAGTAAAATAATTATGCAAATGAAAAAAATAGGATTGATTGTAGTGGCTGCTTCTTTCTTGGGCGGTGCACTAGCAATTGGCGCCTATAAATTATTAGAGCGCCCAAGTGACCATTCAACATTGGCCGATAAGCAGAATACCATGTTCGCTAGTAATGTGGTAAGAGCATCTTCGGCTGGGGCTCCTGATTTTGTGCAGGCTGCGGCGGCGGTGTCTCCAGCAGTGGTACATATCAAAACTACCTACGAAAATAAATCGAGCAGGGGTAATGGAGGTGGAATGGAAGATATGTTCGAACAGTTTTTTGGTTTTGGCGGCGGCATGCAACGTGGTCCACGTCAACCACAAGCAGCTTCAGGTTCTGGAGTAATTCTAACGCCAGACGGATATATCGTGACTAATAATCACGTAGTAGATAAAGCTGATAAAATTGAAGTGATTTTAGCTAACAGACGTAAGGTAACCGCAAAAGTTATTGGTAAAGATGCCAACACGGATTTAGCTTTAATTAAAGTAGATGCAAATGATTTACCTTATGTAAAAATGGGTAATTCAGACAATGTACAGGTAGGTGAGTGGGTTTTGGCAGTGGGTTTCCCTTTGGATTTACAAACTACCGTTACTGCTGGTATCGTAAGTGCAAAGGCACGTAACATTGGTATCCTAAACCGTGAAAGCGGAACAATGACCGAAGAAGAGTATGATGAATACAGAAGAACTGGACAAAGACCGTCTCGTACCAACAACTCTATTGAATCTTTTATCCAAACAGATGCGGCCATTAATCCAGGTAATAGTGGTGGTGCTTTGGTAAATGCTAACGGAGAGTTGGTAGGTATTAATGCAGCTATTGCTTCTCAAACAGGTAGAAACGAAGGCTACGGATTTGCTATTCCTGTAAACCTAGCGAAGAAAATTTTAGAGGACTTTAAGAAATTTGGCTCGGTAAAACGTGGTTATATTGGTGTAAACTTTGTAGCCTTAGATGCTGATGTGGCTGAAGAGCTTAAAGTAAAAGAAAACACTGGTTTATACGTTAGCGATGTAATGCCTAATGGCGCTGCTGCTGCTGCGGGTATTAAACAAGGTGATATCATTAAAAAAGTGGAAGGCTTAGCCATTTATGATTCTCCAGATTTACAAGAGCGCATTGGTCGTATGAGCCCTGGTGATAAAGTAGCTTTAACAGTTTTAAAAGCAGATGGTTCTACTAAAAATGTGAGTGTAACCTTAAAAGGTGAAAGCTCTGTTGCTTTAGCCGCTACTAAATCTGATAACAAAAACACTGGCGCTAGTATCAGCAAATTAGGTGCAAGCTTTGCACCAGCATCAGACGCTTTGAAAACCAAATATGGTGTGAAGAATGGTGTAGTGGTAACTAGTGTAGCTCCAGGTCAGTTGTTCGACTACTGGGGTGTTAAAAAAGGTCTGGTAATTACTAAAGTGAATGGTTTGGCAGTAGGTAGTGCAGCAGATATCGAAAAAGCATTGCCAACTTCTAGAGACGGTAGAACTACCATTTCGGGAGTGAGTGAAGAAGGTGCTGTTACTTTCTCGTTCAACGGAAACTAATCACAACACATAGATGATTTTGTTAGAGGATACTCGTAGTGGGTATCCTCTTTTTTTGTTATTAGGTTTTGTTCGTTTTCATGCTGAGTTTATCGGAACGTATTTCTGAGTGCCATTAGTTTTTTAACGCAAAGATTTTTTAAGTATTCGCAAAGAGCGCAAAGATAAGGGATGCTAGGATTTATGAAGTTTCAGAGATGTTATACTTAGTTATAGGTTATCCCTTATTTAAATAGATTTATTTTTTATCGTTTAGTACGATTCGCCTTTGCGTTCTTGGCGTAACTCTTTTTTCCCCTTTGCGGTTATTTTTTTATGCAATCCTTTACATGTTGGATGAAGAATTCGCAAAAACAAAAAAGCACCCAAGATATTGGATGCTTCTCTATTATAGTTAACCTATTTATGCTGTGCCTGCCCTACGCGGATAGCCCACTCACAGGACTTTTTTATCTACTTTGTTTTCGTATAACAAGCTAGCAAAAAATTGGTTTTGTTCTGTCAAGATTTTATTAACAAATCAACAAATGTGTGTATTACTTCTTGGTGTCGGCATAGCCAAACACTTTTTGTAGCAGCCCAGTAGAGCGTGCACTCACATTATCTCTAATTTTTAATTCCTCTTGTGCTACCTGAACAAACATGCCTTCAATTGCTTTTTCGGTTACGTAAGCTGTTAAATTGGTGTTTACTGGTTTTACCAAAGGGATTTTATTGTAAGCTGCAGCAGCATCGGTCCAATATTTAGTAGCGCCAACCTTGCTTAAGCTATTGGCAATTACTGGCGAAAATTTTTCCGTTAATTGTGCAGTGGTTACTCTTTTAAAATACTGTGTGGCCGCATCTTTAGTGTTTCCAAGTAAAATGTTGGTCGCATCAGCAATGGTCATTTGTTTAATGGCATTTACAAAAATTGGTTTAGCTTCTTTTGCTGCATCTTCGGCGGCACGATTTAAACTCAAGATGACATTATCAGCCAATGAATTTAAACCTAAACTGCGTAAACCTTTTTCCACTTTTTGAGCTTCGGTAGGAAACAAGATTTTGATGGCCATGTTGCCAAAAAAGCCGTCTTTAGCAGATAGTTTGTCGGCCCCTGCGGAGGTGCCTATTTCTAATGCCTGTTTTAATGCATTTCCTATTTCTAAACTGGTTGGTGTACCTGTAGCACCAGTGGCCACTTTGTTTAAAATGTTGCCTAGTTTACCTTGGCTTTGTGCATCGCAACTGTTTAAAGTTAATGCTGATGCAGTGAGTAGGAATAATCCGATTTTTTTCATTTAAATGCTAATTAAAAGTAGGTAGCGATTATTTGTTGCCACCTACCTTAGCAAAATTACGTAAATCTTTTGCCATTAACTGTGCACTCTTTGCCAATTTAATATATTCTGCTCTGTAACCTTCTTTGTCTACACCTTTTGCACCTTCTGCAAGGGCAATGGTTTGTTCAAAACTGCTTCCCTGTATAAATTCAGATTGGCGTAATAACATGCCCAACATGGCTACCGAAGCCGAAAACCTAAAGTTGTCGCTGGTTTTACTGAGCTTATCTTGGTATTGGTCTAGCACTGATTGTTGTAATAATTTACTTTTATTCCCGTCAGGGTTTTTATAGCGAAGTTTAACCGTTAACATCTCATTGGCGTAATTAGATGACGAGGAGCTTTTCTGATATTTGAGGTCGTCGGTTTTTTTGATAAACGTACTTTCTACCCCAACAGGAATAATTTCATACAAGGCGGTAACGGTATGGCCTGCACCCATTTCGCCTGCGTCTTTTTGGTCATCGTTAAAATCTTCATTGTTTAGTAAGCGATTTTCGTAACCAATTAAACGATAGGCTTGTACTTTTTTAGGGTTAAATTCAATTTGTAATTTCACATCTTTAGCTACGGTAAAAAGTGTTCCGCCAAATTCGTTGATGAGTACTTTTCTGGCTTCATTGATATTGTCGATGTAAGCGTAATTACCATTGCCTTTGTTGGCAAGTACTTCCATTTTGCTGTCTTTGTAGTTGCCCATGCCAAAGCCCAGTACTGTTAAAAACACACCGCTTTTGCGTTTTTCTTCAATGAGTGTTTGCATATCGGCATCACTACTGGCACCTACATTAAAATCACCATCAGTGGCTAAAATAATCCTGTTGTTGCCACCTTTAATGAAATTGTCGGCAGCTACTTTATAGGCAAGCTTAATTCCTGCCCCACCCGCAGTAGAGCCTCCAGCACTTAATTTATTCAATGCATCTTTAATGGCTTGTTTGTTTTCGCCAGAGGTAGAGGGCAATACCAAGCCTGAATTGCCTGCATAAACCACAATGGCCACTTTATCCTGTTCGCGTAAGTTATCCGTAAGTAGACGTAGGGAGCTAACTAGTAATGGTAATTTGTTGGAGTCTTCCATAGAGCCTGATACATCAATTAAGAAGACCAAGTTTGAGGCGGGTAGGTGCTGGTTGGGAATAGTTTTAGCTTGCAGGCCAATATGTACCAATCGATGTTGTGGATTCCAAGGGGCAGTGCCAATCTCAGTAACAATGTTCACAGGGTCATTGCCTTTAGGCTGTTCATAGTTGTAATCGAAATAGTTAATCATTTCTTCAATTCTAACGGCATCTTTTGGAGGTAAATTTCCTGTATTGATGAACCTGCGCATATTGCTGTAAGAAGCTGCATCCACATCTATAGAGAAAGTAGAAAGTGGGGCATCACCAGCTTTCTTAAAAACATTTTCGGTAATGTGGGCGTAGTTTTCGGTGTTTTGAGGAAGAGGATAATAAGATTCTCTACGACTTTGATTCGCAGTTATACCTGCTACTTTACCGCTCAAAGTTTGTACAACTGGCGTAGAACTGGGGTTTATTGTAGACATGCTAGCGGTGATTGACCTTTTGGCTCTTGCGCCGTAAGCCACCACGGCAACTTCTTGCAAGGCGTTGATGTCTTCTTCTAATTTAATATCTATGACATTCTGTTTGCCCAGTTTGATGTTTTGAGTTTTAAAGCCTAGAGAGCTAATGAGCAGATGTGTATCGGTGTTGGGAGCCTTTAAAATGTATTTGCCCTTGGCATTGGTCACTACGCTAGTTTTACTAGGTAGGCTTCTGACCATCACATCGGGTAATACGGCTCCATCAATATTGGTCACTGTACCAGTAATTTGTCTGGTAGGAGTGGCTTGATATCCCAAAAATAGAAGTGAGATAACAATGGAAGTAAGTAAGGTTTTCATTTTAAATTACTTATGGTGAATAATTGGACTTGGGTTAGCAATGTCTAGTAGGCCTTTCTATCATGCTGTATTTATTTTTGTTTACGGGTTTTAATCTTTCGTCGAATAATAAAGAATGAGAGGATTGCGATGATGAGGTATGGCCAAATTCCCATGGCCCACAGCATAAAATCAACAATTGATGTCCAACCTTGCTTAAGTGATGTTTTAGTTTTCGCTAGGAAGCTATCTTGGTTTTTATCAGTTGGCTCTTTTTCTTGGTAGAGATGAATGTTGAGTGTGCTAAAAGTCACTTGGTCGCTTAAGTATTTTAGTCGTCCTTCCTTACTTTCTATTTCTTCTTGAAGGTTTCTGATGTTTTCCTCAACTGTCAGGATATCCTTAACGGTTTGTGCTTTTGAAAGTAATTCTTTGTATCGTTTTAGGTAATCGCGTTTATTGGCCAAACGAGTTTCAATGTCCACAAATTCTTCAGTCACATCTCTGGCCTTTATGTTTTTACGCTCTATTTCATCTTTTCCATTTTCTAGCGTTGAAATTAATTTTTCGAAGTTGGCGGATGGTATGCGGATTTTAAGGTCATAGGAAATGACCTCGTCGCTGTTTTGTAAGTCTTCCGTTTCATAGTAGGCACTTAGTTTTTTTAATAAGTTGTCAATCCCCTTTTTACTAGCATTGATTTGCTCCGTTTTAACGGTAAGGTCTCCATCTTTAATGATTTTCTTTTGTTTAGTAAAGTTGTTGCTAGAAGGCTCTGCTTTTGGTGTGTTTGTTTCCGTGGTTTCTTCATCCGCTTTAACAATTGGAGCCATCATAGCAATTTCCGAAACTACCTCGGCTTTATTTGCCTCTTCTTGTTTGGAACCACATGCACTTAAAATGGCAACTAGGAAGTAGAGTATTAGGACATGAGCTTTCATATTGGGTAACTTTTAATGAATAATTGGGTGATTAAAAAGCTCGTCTTTCTTTCCTATTGCTTTCGCACTTTCGAACTTTGGGTTTAAAGGCTAGATGTGCAATGACATAATTTTCCATACCCGTCTCGAAAAATATTTTTATACTTGAAAGAAATTTAGGCATTACTAAGCGTTTGAGGTTTATTAAGAATACATCTAGGATTGAAGAGCAAGACGATTTGTCGCTGGTTGCTGCTTATCAAAAAAGTGGCGATTTAGAGGTACTGGGTGAGCTTTACAACAAGTACATGCATTTGGTTTATGGTGTTTGCTTTAACTATTTTAAAGATGAGGAGCCAAGCAAAGATGCCGTGATGCAGATTTTTGAAGAATTGGTTTCCAAGTTGCGCATTCACCAAGTGCAAAATTTTAAAAGTTGGCTGCACGTACTTACTCGTAACCATTGTTTAATGGCCTTGCGGAAGTCATCCAGAAATCCGACGGTAACCATGGAAGATAATTTTGTGGAAAACAGTGACTTTGTGCATCTAGATATCGACGACACAAAAGAAACACAGTTAACCATCATGGAAAAGTGCATGGAAACCCTTTCGGAAGAACAAAGAATAAGCGTAGATTTATTCTATCTTCAAGAGAAATGCTATAAAGAAGTTGCCGATATTACTGGATATGATATGCTGAAAGTGAAAAGCTATATCCAAAATGGTAAACGGAATTTGAAAATTTGTATAGAGAAAAACAGTGGGCAATAACGAATGGTTAGATATTGAAATACTGGACGACTACCTTGAGGGGAAGTTGGATGCCAGTATGATGCATAAGGTAGAGCGTATTTCGCTTGAAGACCCTTTTGTTGCCCAAGCTTTAGCTGGTTTAACAGAGGCCAAAAAGCGTACCCAAACTCTTTCTATCTTACAAAAGCAATTACAGGAACGTGTAGCCGAAAAACCTGTAGAGCGTAAAATGTGGCGCATGGCCTCACATCGTTTAAGTATTGCGGCAACTGCTGCGGTATTGTTTTTAACGGTGAGCGTTTTGTTTTGGATGCGCGAAAACCAACGTCAGCAACAGGCAGAATTGGCAGCCAATAAAGCTAAAAATATAGAGATTGATTTAAAACCTCAAGTAGCTGCGGCAGCTCCATCGGTTGATAGCAACATTGAGCCAGCGGCTACGATAATGGATAAACAAAAGGTAGAGCAGGCATTGGACAAAACCTTGAACAAAGGTAGCCAAGCCATTGCAAGTAATCGTTCAAAGAGTGCCATAGTAGGTTCTGCTCCAGACCCTGTTTTGTTGGATAAGCAACCTGCCGTGGCAAAATTTAAGCGTGAACATACGGAGAGTCCAATGTCGGTAGTGGGACCAGTTCAATCGGCTCCAGCTCCACCCGTGCAAGCTTTAGAAAGTAAAGCAGAAGGTGTACAGCCACAAACGAGTTATGCCACGTTGAGGGGCAAAGTGTTTGACTATTTAGGTAGACCTATTCCAGGTGCCAACGTGAAAATGGTAGGTGAGGATGCAAGGGCGATTACTAATAGTAGCGGAGAGTTTACATTGGCTACGGATAAAAAAGCTGATAAAGTTTCGATAGAAGTGGCCTCACTTGGTTATAATAAGAAAAACATAGAAGCAAAAGCTGACCAAAATCTGAACATCAGATTGGATGAGGACCAAAATGCTTTGAGCGAAGTGATTGTGGTGGCCAGTAGTCGCAATGCGAAAAAAAGCAATGTAGCTAAGGATGCAGCGAAAAACGACTCGGTAGTTACTGTATTTGCAGCGGGAAAAGCGAACGAAATGCTTTCCCAACCAAAAGGGGGATGGCCAATTTTTGAGGATTATCTTAAAAATAACAATAAACTTTTCAGTAATAGCGGATTGTCTGTGGAGCTTGGATTTAGTGTTGGTAAAGATGGCAGACCTACTGACATTAAAATCATTAAAGGACAAGACAAAGCTTTAGAAGATGAGGCTATTCGTTTGTTGAAAAGTGGTCCGAAATGGAACTATAACTCAAAGTTGAGCAATAAAGCTGCCGTTACCATTAAATTTTAAGCCGTGTACAGGGTTAGCCATTTTTTAGAGAAAGATAGGGATAAGCTTATTGCTTTTATGCAGGCTCATCCGTTTGCAGTGTTAATTGGTGCTAATAACCATATTCCTTCAGCTGCTCAAATTCCACTTCAGGTAAAAATTGTTGGTGATGAAATTAAGTTGATTGGTCACGTGATGAGGAAGACCGACCATCATTTGGCTTTTCTAGCGAATGAAAATGTGTTGGCTTTGTTTCAAGGGGCGCACGCCTATGTAAGTGCTTCGGTTTATGAAAATCCTGAATCGGCTTCTACTTGGAATTATAGCAGTGTACAAGCTAGGGGTACGGTTAACTTATTGGATGAAGCTGGTACTAGAAAGGCTATAGAAGGTTTAACCAATCAGTACGAGGGGGAACATAGTCCTGCGGCGTTTCACAAAATGTCGGATGAGTATGTTAACCATCATTTAAAGGCTATCGTTGGTGTTGAAATTACAGTAACGGAGTTAGAAGGGGTTTTTAAACTAAGCCAAAATCATTCGGAAAGGAATAAGAAAGGAATTGTTGATTATTTGTCGCAGAGCGAGGAAGGGCAAGCGCATGAGGTTGCTGAGCAGATGAGGAAAGAAATGTGATGCATAGGTGTTAATTGTTCCCGCTGATAGCGGAGATTTTTTCCGCAGATTTCTACGGATACCTAGACCAAGAACTTTTCTCTACCTTTTAGGGAGAACCGAAGCTTAGCGAGCTCATTGATGCCAAAATGTAATAAATAACTATCAATAGATGCCGAAGGCAGAGAGGGTTTTATACTTGGTTTTTAGTTACTCCTATCTAGTTAGGTTTTCCCGCTGATAACAGCGATTTTTTCGCAGATATACGCTGATTTTGTTCAGTACAATTTTCTTCTTAACTCGCAACTTTTAACTTACAACTCACAACCCTCAACTCCACTAGCACTCTGGTAAGCTGATAGGTACTTTCGTGGCTAAACCACCGTCAGAAGTTTCCTTGTATTTTGCGTTCATGTCTAAGGCCGTTTCCCACATGGTATTTACTACGGCGTCTAAACTTACTTTTGCTTTATCTGGATTGCTCTGTAGAGCCAATTGACTTGCAGTGATTGCTTTAATAGCTCCCATGGTGTTGCGTTCAATGCAAGGGATTTGGACTAAGCCGCCAATAGGGTCGCAGGTTAAGCCTAAGTGGTGTTCCATGGCAATTTCTGCGGCCATGAGTACTTGTCTTTGCGAACCGCCCAAACACTCTGTTAAAGCTGCTGCGGCCATTGCTGATGATACGCCAATTTCGGCCTGACAACCACCCATTGCTGCAGAAATAGTAGCTCCTTTTTTAAAGATACTGCCTATCTCACTGGCGCAGGTAATAAACTGGATAATCTTATCTTCGGTATAACCATTGCAAAAGGTAATGAAATATTGGAGTACCGCAGGAATAACGCCTGATGCGCCATTGGTAGGAGCAGTAACTACTCTGCCGAACGCTGCATTTTCTTCATTTACGGCTAAGGCAAAACAGCTTACCCAATCTAAAATATAGTTGAAACCCATTCCACCGTTGCGGATAGCGGTAATCCACGTATCATAATCGCTATAGGTTTGTTCGCCAATTAAGCGTTGGTTCAGTTTTGCTGCTCTACGGGCAACTTCTAAGCCGCCTGGCAAAAAGCCCGAAGTATGGCAGCCTCTATAAATACATTCCTTAATTACTTTGAAATGCTGCAATACGCCTTTCTTGGTTTCGGCTTCTGGTCGCCATGCAGCCTCATTTTCCATTACTATTTCGCTCACCTTTAAGCCAGTGGTTAAGCACCAATGAAGAAGCTCGCTTGCTTTTTCAACGGGAAATGGTAATTCCACCTGTTCTTTTTCGCTGCTATCCTGACCTTCTTTTACCACAAAGCCACCGCCAATGCTGTAATAGGTTTCGGAAATGGCTTTGCCATTGGATAAAAAAGCTTGAAAAGTTACCGCATTAGGGTGAAAGGGAAGACTTTCGGAGAAAAGGAAAATCAGGTCATCCTGATAAGAAAAGTCTATTTCGAAATTTCCCGCCAGCATCAATTTCTTTTCCTCTTTAATTTGGGCTACCGTACTGTCAATGGCATTTACATCAAAAGTTACGGGGTCGCCGCCAGCCAAACCTAACAAAATGGCAATATCAGTTCCGTGGCCTTTACCTGTCTTGGCCAAGGAGCCGTAAAGTAAAATTTTAACCTGTTCCACATCGGCCAATACACCTTGAGCCGCTAAGCTGTTGGTAAATTGTTGCGCAGCTCGCCAAGGGCCAAGCGTGTGGGAACTAGATGGACCAATCCCTATCTTAAAGATGTCAAAAACTGATATTTGTTCATTTGGCATAATGCAAAGCTATGAACTTTTTAATACAAAACGCTATAAGCGCTAAATCATATTACGTGTGATTTTGCCCTTAATAATATAAAGAGAAATGATTTCTTTTTTATTGATGATGGTATCACCTTTAAAGTTTGGGTTTGAAGACCTTAAAATAATTTTATTGGGGTCGGGGTGTTCGTGTAAAATCTTGATGGTTCTTAAGCTGTTGGAACTTTCGGATGTCATTATCACGTAAGCCTCACCCCATTGGATAATATCGCGGTTGGTGATTTCTTTTACGGCAACAATTTCTCCAGAAGCATATTTAGGATACATGCTATCGCCGTAAACGGGTAAATAGGCCGCACAATCATTAAATGGGCGATAGTTCACAAAATATTCTGGTTTCTCTTCCATGAGCTTTAGGCTTTCACCTTTGGCCTCAGAAATATTAATGTTATAGTAAGGTACGCCTGCTCCTTCGCTTATCATAGGACCAGTAGGTAAAAAAGGTTCTCCTTCTCCATTCTCTAGCCAATCAATATTTACATGTAAGCTTTGGCGTAGTTTATATTTAACAGCAGCAGATATTTTAAGCCCTCCTTTTGCTCTCAAAATATCAGAAAGAGAACCCGCTTGAATGCCTAATCGATAAGCAAAGTCTTTTTGGGTTAGATTTAATTCATTAATGATGAATTTTAATCGTTGATTTTCAGTCACTTGGTAAATGTGTTAGTAAAAAATCTAATTTTAGTTAGATAATATTAGAAAAATCTAACTATGTTTATTCTATGCAAATTAGTAAAAATTGCAATTAAAGTAAAGCCGTTCCTTCGAAACAAGCTCTGCCTCCTCTTCAACATCTCTATTGCAGTAAAATAGCTTTTTGCTTATTAGTAAAATTCGTTAACCAAATACATTCCTATGAAACAGAAAGATTTTACCCCAAATTTAATGGCGCTTTATGCTGCTAAATATGATGAAGCAAAGCTGAAAACAGTAGTTTTTGACCACTATACAGACCCGTATATGGTTTTCAGTGATTTTTTTACGGTATCGAATATTAAAGAGCATTTATTGGGGCTTAAAAAGATGTACAAATGCGCTACGGCTTTAATGCGCATAAATACGGCTCCAGCAGATGTGATTTACGATAGGGAGCTTTTTAGCATTGTATTAAACGCTAGTTGGGTGATTGACCAAACGGGCGTGAAATTTTCGCAGCTTAAGGCAAGGGAACATTACAGAGGGCGAAGTGGGGGAGTGTTAAGCAATGAAAAAGCGGCGGATTATTTAACTGAATCCGAAATTAACGACCCTTATTTGGGGATTAAAAATGTATTTAAGAAAATAGACTTGCATCAGTGTCATGTTGCCCTAAACGAGTGGCTTAAAATGGCCTTATGTAAAAACGAATTTGAAGAGGATTACAAGGGTAGGCGAAAGCTTTACAAGTGTATTGCAAAGGTGCTTATTTGCTGTTGGTTGATTTACGAAAGAGAGATTGTTTCACCAAAGGTTTAATGTGATATGTTATGGAAAGAGCATCTTTATTAGCTGCACCTAGTAGTAATAGGCTATACCAAATATTAGATTTGATGACCAATGTAATGCCTATTGGGATTATTTTTAATGTCAGCCAAAAAGCTGATTATTTTGATTTGATGGTGGTTTTAGATGAGCATTGTACTTACGCTTCGAAAAATATTGATGTTTTGATGGAACCTGCCTTGCTCAATTTTTCTAATTGTGTATACTCGTTGCATACCTTTTCGAGCATCCATCGGCAGCTACAGGCTGGCAATTTATTTTATTGTACGGTGTGTGTGCCGCAAAATGTGATATATAGGAAAGATACGGTGACTTTACATGTGCCTTGTAATCCGCATGTTTTTAAACGGCAGGTGTTAAGCTTCCATAGGGTTTTTAAAAGAGAAATGGACAAAGCTGCACAGTTTTTAAAGGGAGCAGTTTGGTACATAGAGCATCAGATTTTTGGATTGGCTACTTTTATGTTGCACCAAGCTACGGAGCTTACTTACAGGGCTTTTTTAACTGCCGTTGGAGATAGTTTGATTAAAACACACGATTTAAATAAGTTGCGGAAACATTTAAAACGTTTTGTGCCTTTGATATTGGGCGCTTTTGATGAGGATGAAGTAATAGAAACCAGACTTTTAGGTTTACTGGAAAGGGCTTATTGCGATGCGAGATACCACGAATTATATCAAATTTCGTTTGCTAGGGCAAGTAAATTGCTAGAAGGGGTTAAGCGCTTGCATGAAAAGGCAATGTTTGCTTACAACGAGCAGGTGTTTAAATGGAATGGTAGCTTAGAAATCAAACTCTAGTATACTGCTGTCCTGTAGCATGGCTTCTACAAACTCGTGGTGGTTAGTTGGGCTTCCTATCACATCCCAAGTACCTGTAATAATACCGTTAGCTAACTGATGTTTACCACGGCTAGGTTTTAGTTTGTGCTGCTTAAAAATGAGCTCGTAGTTATCTAAATCCTTGTTTTGGTATTTTTTAGCAATGCGATAAGTGCGTTTGGTAAAGCGGCGCTCGGCAATGTTTTCTACGTAAGGGAATACCAGCAAGGAAATAAGTACTACACCTGTTACGCCAATGGCCTGAATAAAATAGCCTGAACCTACGGCCATACCAATGGCAGCTACAATCCATATTACACAGGCAGTGGTTAGGCCTTTTACACGGTTTTCTTCCTTGAAAATTACTCCAGCGCCCAAAAAGCCAATACCTGTTACAATGTTTGAGGCAATCCTATCGTGACTAACATCACCTATTTTAACAGAAAGTACGGTGAATAAGGCAGAGCCTAGGCCAATCATAATCATGGTTTTTAAACCCGCTGATTTGCTACGGTACTCGCGTTCGGCACCAATAATACCACATAGCAAAATGGTCAATAAAAATTTGTTGACTTCTGCAATGCTCAAAAATTGGTTTCTATCGCCTAGTATTTCCCACATAGGTTAAAAGTAGAAAGTAAAAAGTTAAAAGTGAAAAGTTTTTTGTAGTCTGTAAGTAAGATGGAATAAAGAACAAGGAGTAAGGAACAAAGACTGGGTGCAAATGCTTGGGAGTGTTGTGCAATGTTTTGGTTAACTAGCCCTGATTGCAGCGGAAATACTTTTTTGTTTTACTGTTCTTGAATGTGCTGTCATGCTGAGGAACGAAGCATCTGTTGGCGATGGAATATCCTTCGACAAGCTCAGGATGACAGGGGTTGAGCAAAAAAGATTGAAGCAAAAAGCAGGATTGACAGAGATAGTAGGGCTGGGTTTGCGCTTCTAGTACTGGGAGTTAGATTTTACTTCGTAGCTGCTTCGCGGTCTCCACTCGCTACGCTGCGGTCGAAATGACGAAACTCTATTAAAAAAAATCCCTCAAAACTTTCGCTCTGAGGGATTTTTTATTCTTCGACAGGCTCAGAATGACATCTGATGTAGTCGGTATAATCAAGTCCCCTTTAGGGGATTTAGGGGTTATTACATCATGCCGCCCATGCCACCGCCCATTGGAGGGTGTGCGTGTGCACCAGCGCCTGCTTCTTCTGGCTCGTCTGCCAATACTACCTCGGTAGTTAACAACATTGCCGCAATTGAAGCTGCATTTTCCAAAGCTACACGAGATACTTTAGTTGGGTCGATAACACCAGCACCAATTAAGTTCTCATAAGCATCAGTACGTGCATTGTAACCGAAATCGGCTTTGCCTTCTTTTACTTTTTGTACTACGATTGAACCTTCGATACCTGCGTTTTCGCAGATTTGGCGCAATGGCTCTTCGATAGCACGTTTAACGATTGCGATACCAGTAGTTTCGTCGTCGTTATCGCCTTTTAGGTTAGCTAAAGCTTCTACCGCACGGATGAAAGCTACACCGCCACCAGCAACAATACCTTCTTCTACCGCTGCACGAGTGGCATGTAAAGCATCATCAACACGGTCTTTTTTCTCTTTCATTTCTACTTCCGAAGCAGCACCTACGTAAAGTACCGCAACACCACCAGAAAGTTTAGCTAAACGCTCTTGTAATTTTTCTTTATCGTAGTCTGAAGTAGTAGTCTCAATTTGAGCTTTAATTTGGCTCACGCGAGCTTTGATATCTTCAGTTTTACCAGAACCATTAATTACAGTAGTATTGTCTTTGTCAATTACCACTTTCTCTGCAGTACCTAGGTAAGTTAAATCAGCATTTTCTAATTTGTAACCTCTTTCTTCAGAAATTACGATACCGCCAGTTAAGATAGCGATGTCTTCTAACATTGCTTTTCTTCTGTCGCCAAAGCCAGGAGCTTTAACCGCAGCAACTTTCAGCGAGCCACGGATTTTGTTCACTACCAAAGTAGCTAAAGCTTCGCCGTCTAAATCTTCAGCAATAATTAAAAGCGGTTTACCAGTTTGAACAGTTTTTTCCAATACTGGCAACAATTCTTTCATGTTGCTGATTTTTTTGTCGTAGATTAAGATGAAAGGAGCATCTAACTCAGCTTCCATTTTATCTGCATTAGTTACAAAGTATGGAGAAAGGTAACCTCTGTCGAACTGCATACCTTCTACTGTTTTAACTTCAGTTTCAGTACCTTTTGCTTCTTCAACAGTAATTACACCGTCTTTACCTACTTTTTGCATAGCTTCTGCAATTAACGAACCAATTACCTCGTCGTTGTTAGCAGAAATTGAAGCCACTTGTTTGATTTTGTTGTTGTCTTCGCCAACTGTTTGCGACTGCTCTTTCAAGTTTGCCACTACAGCGGTAACCGCTTTGTCGATACCACGTTTCAAATCCATTGGATTTGCACCAGCAGCAACGTTTTTAATACCAGCAGCCACAATTGCTTGAGCCAAAACAGTAGCGGTAGTAGTTCCATCACCTGCAATATCAGCAGTTTTAGAAGCCACTTCTTTTACCATTTGAGCACCCATGTTTTCAATTGGGTCTTTTAAATCGATTTCTTTCGCTACCGAAACACCATCTTTAGTGATTGCTGGTGAACCGAATTTTTTATCAATAATTACGTTACGTCCTTTTGGACCTAAAGTTACTTTTACTGCATTCGCTAAAGTGTCTACACCTTTTTTCAGTGCGTCACGAGCTTCAACGTTATATCTTACTTGTTTTGCCATTGTTGTTTTAAGATTTGATAATGTGATGATTTGATGATTAGCTAATTAACTAATTATCGCATCTGCTAATTTTAATGTTATCCAATTACAGCGTAAATGTCGCTTTCACGCATAATTAAATATTCTTTTCCTTCGTGAGATACTTCAGTACCAGCAAATTTGCCATAAAGTACTACGTCGCCAACTTTTACAGTCATTGGTTCATCTTTTTTACCAGCGCCAACAGCAACTACTGTTCCTTGTTGAGGTTTTTCTTTTGCAGTATCAGGGATATAGATACCAGAAGCCGTTTTTTCTTCAGCAGGCGCAGCTTCTACCACAATCCTGTCTCCAATTGGTTTTAAATTTAAAGCCATAACTCTAATAATATTTATTTTGATTTAAAATGTTTAATTTAATAGTATACCTGTTATCAGTTTTTATGCCAAGTGGTTTAGGGTTGACAAAATTTCACCGCTTTGACAGTTGGGGTTAAAGATAGTTTATTTTTGGGTGTCAGAGTGACAGGATGTTTTTTAAAACTGAGGTGTTTATTTTCTAGAAGCGCAACAGTACGAGCCGTCTTTTCCCGCAAGTCCCGCTATCCGCTTTACTTCGCCTGCGGCTTTGTGTCCGCTACTATCGGGGCTATTTAATGGAGGTCTTTGCAAGTAATAGAGGAGTTAATTAGGCGCTAACCCATGTTGTCCTTACACCTTTGCGTTCTTAGTGTTCACCTTCCTTCCTTTGCGGTTAAAATAGAAATGAGGAGTAATAGTAGTCTTCATCATCTATCAATGAGATTTACTTCTCTTGTATATCAATGAGATTCTTCTTTGCACTCAGAATGACAAAAGGGACAGTGGTAGTAATTGACGAGGGTTGCAGTAATACATGCCTTTGCGTTCTTAGCGTTCACCTTCCTTTCTTTGCGGTTAAAATAGAAATTGAGTAATAGTAGTTTTCGCTGTCTCACCAATGAGATTTACTGCGTAGCTACTTCGCGGTCTTCGTTGTACTCAGAATGACAAAAAGGGCACGACCAATGCTGTATATTTACACTTTAGAAAAAACGATTAAAAGTAAATTTTGCTTATAAAGAACAATCCAATTAAAAAAACAATTACCCCTAAACCAGCAAAAGCATAATATATGTATCTAGACCTCGCATCATTGATAATATATTCCGAAGTGTTTTCAGGTAAGTAAATAACTTCTACCTCTTGCTTTATTTTGTAACTGGCGGGGTTTGTGCCCAAGTGGTATTTCTTTTGTATCTCTCGTCCTTCGTTAGTTTGATAATAGATAACAGGATAGTAGAAATAGTTTGTTTCTCTTTTACCGTATTCTTTTATCAAATCTTCCACTATTCCTTTTGTGCGAATTCCCTTTTTTTGATATTTCGAAAAGTCTCTCAATTTAACATGGGCAATGAGAATAAAGATTATTCCCGCCAATAAAAATCCAAAGGTTTGATATTCGGTCATCATCATAAAAGCGCTAGTGAAAAAAAATACTTTAAAAATAATTAATGCTTTCTAAAAGTCAATTCAGCTTTTACAGAAAAGCTTTCGCCATTAATAGTTTCATTAATCTCGCTGGTAATTACTATCTCTTTTTTCGAGTTCCAGCGTAATTTAGAGGTACTTTTGTCCTGACCTTGTGTTAAGGTGATGGAATTTTCTGTTGCAGTAAAAGTTCCGCTACCTGTCATTTCCCCATCTTGATAATATTTATAGGTATTGCCATTAAAAATAATGTAGAGTTTGCCTATTTCGTAAGATACGTTGTCCTCCGTTTTTGTGCCATTACTGGTTTGTACAACGTGAGTTTTGGTTTGGTTCCATCTCCCTTCAAGTTTTTCTTGAGGGTCTTTTTTACAGGCGGCAAGAGTGGTAATAGCAATAAATAATAGAAATAGCGTTCTTTTCATTTTTGAATAAGCGTGAATTAATAGATGCGCTAAAGTAATGATATTTTAAGCAAAGTTCATTTCGGAGATAAAAAACAAAAAGTACCCATCCCTAAAAGCGGAAACCCATTCCTACGTAAGTCATGGTACTTTCTTTTGAGGTGCCTACCACCGCTTGTAGTAACAGAAGGTCGGCAGGGGAGAAGAATATACCGCCGCCATATCCGTTGTGCCACGTGTTGGATTGAACACCTTTTGACCAAACTCGACCAATATCGTGAAAGCCAATTAAGCCAAGTTTGCCAGGGAAAAGGTAGGAGTTAAAATCAAGAACTTTTAATCTAAGCTCAAGGTTGTTGAAAGCTAATGAAGTGCCCGTAAAGCGACCTCTATAAAATCCCCTTAAGTTTACAGAACCTCCCAATTTCACCATCTGAAAAAATGCAGGGTCACCAGCGTTGGCTGCTACGCCACTACGATTGGCAATCACAAAACTGCCGTGTCCGTCGGGATTAAGGTAGGTGGTAAAATCGGTATGGAAGGTGCCAGAACGTAAGTGATTTTCGTTCAATTGTTGAAGTACCCTAAGCGTAGTTTGCCAATAAAGCCCCTTGGTAGGCATTAAAGGATTGTTTCTGGTGTCGTAAATAGCCATCAACTTTAGGCCAGTATACCACTTGGTGCTAAAAACATTTTCGTTGGGGAATGTGCTTTGATAAAGCCCTAAAAATTTATTGCTGTTGTTGGAAGCCCCACTGTTGTAAAATTGGTTACTAATTCCAGCACTCAACTCGAAATTACCAAAGCGGCGTTTTAAGCTAATATCGGCATCTACCAAATCATATCGGTTACGGAAAAAAGGTATTTTGTCATCTTGGTCGTTGTCAAATTCACCGTCTTCATCTGGCAGGTAAGCCATAAATTTAGAGTTGTTACCTATGCCGAAAAAGTTGCCCACGTTGTTGGGACCTTGCGACGAAGCTTTAATGTTAAGGTCGTAATTGCCGATAAGTTTTTTCCAGTCGGCCTCATAACCTATCGAGAACGATTTACGGGGAATGGAGTAATTGGCAATCAGTTCGTGTTTAAAAGCATAAGGTTCTTTTCTAAACCCATGCTTGGTATCTCTAAATCCAAAATTAACAGATACTCCATTGTCGTTATTGTATTCGGGAAGTACTACTATTTCAAATCTATCGTAAGCAAAGCTTTTTCTATTGTAATTGTAAACAGCCGTGTCGTTTGATAACTTAAGTGTTGCCAGCTTTTTGTTGGGCAAGTTGTTTTTACTTCCTTTATCGTCATATATCAACAGTTTGTTGGCATTTGCAAACTCGTTGTCAATTTGATAGGAATCCGAATCTTGTCCACCTATTAAGCGTACCTTAATATTTGATTTGTGCTGTCCTTTCACTTCAAAAGCATTATTGCCGCCATAACCATATAATCTAATTTCCTTGGTAACCTGTGGAATGAATGTGCGTTGGTAAATAATCCCTTCTACATTACCTTCTTTTTTTGTTTTATAAATGGTTACCGCTATTTCTCCATTTTCGCGATAATCCAAAACCAACTTTTCATGTTTGTCGCTGGCAGGAATATCAACGTAAATTGAAATGAATTGATAATAATCTATTGCTTGTTTAGCTAAATGATTTCGTCTTTGGATAAAGGTTTCGGCCAGTTGCTTTCCCGAAATTTCATAAACAGCTGGAGGCATCTGTTTCATGGCACGATAAACGAGCGAATCGGGTAGGTGTTGTTGCACATAGGCAATTTGGTCTTCCCAGTCGTGCTGGCTAAGGGCATTTAAAAACGAACGGTCAAAATACCTTGCATTAAAATTCCATCCGTTAATATCTCTGATTTCATTTTTATAAGGCTGAAACTTAGATTTTAGCCATTGATGAGATACAATCCAAGGGAAAATACCCGACGTTTGATAATACACTTGGTCACGGTCTCTGGGAATAGGGGTGTATACTACTTGTTTGCCTACCTTTATTTTGTCCCATCTCCACTGGTCTTCATGTCGGTCCCAGTCGCCTAGCAACATGTCCAGCAAACGTGCTCTTAACACTATTTTTTGGTCTATCAGCTCATCATTATCCTTTTGTAGGTTTTTAATCAGTTTATCGGTATTGACGCTTTTTTCGCTTTCATCGGGAATTCGTTCTTCGAACAAGAAAACCTGATTGGCAAAATCTTTTCGGTATTCGCCCAACCCTGGGTCATCGGCTACATAAACTACTTCAGGATTCATGTGTGGGATGTTGAGTGCATTGGCCAATGGAGGTACGGTAAGTGCAGCAAAAGGGTTTGCCGTAGTCACTTGGTCCTGTAAAATATCTTTAGCAATGGTTTCCTTAAGGTTTTCGGGAAGCGCCCTTTCTGGATACTTTTGTAAGGTGCGTAGCACATATTGGCGGCCAGTGTTGTCCTCTAGTCTTAAGGAACGCGTTTGCATGCCACCGCCCAACTTTACAATTTTTAACCCGCCTTTTTCCTGTTGGATATTGAATACTCTTATTTTAACTGGAGCTGCCCAAGTCTTGCGATAGTTTTCGCCGAAGAAAAAACGATGGAGCTTACCGACATTATCATAGGTAGGGGCAACGGTAACTTGTATACTGTCGGCCCTATTTTGTGAGTTTGCCGAGTTGGAAAAAAGCAAACAACCGAAAACGATTAGGAGTAATTTTTTCAAGGGAATAAAGTGACTTTCTCAAATATAGAAAATAAATGCTGGCTGGCAATTTGGCCAAGCGAAGATTGTGGGGGAGTAACAGTTCAATATAAAATTGTATAAAATAAAAAAGCTCCTTAATGGTTAATTAAGGAGCTTACATTTATATTTCGTTTTAAAGAAATCTATTTTTTAGTACTGTCGCCAGCTTTAGGTGTTGCTGCTGGAGTAGCTTGTTTAGTTGGCAAACCACTACCAATTGGAGATGGAGTTGCAGCTTTATTGATATGCTCATCAATTTTTGAACCAGTACCAGTAGTTGAACCTGATTTGCTCATTGCAGTAATTGCTAAAGAGAAAACCACGATTAAGGCTAATAAAACCCAAGTTCCTTTTTCTAATACGTCGCCAGTACGTTGTACACCAAACATGTTGCTGCTAGCGCCACCAGTAGCTAAACCACCACCTTTAGGATTTTGTATCAATACAAATAGACCTAGTGCTACGCATACAATTACTAATAAAACAATAAATAAGATTAACATATCGTATAATAATTTTAAATTTTCTTTTCCAAAGACTGTATAAGGTCGGCAAAGTAACGGCTTTTTTCTGGAAATTTCAAACTTAATTTTTGATAAGTATCTATCGCCTTGTGATAAAGCATTTGCTCGATATAGATTTGTGCTAAAGTTTCAGATACCATGTCGTAATTATCCTCGGCACTTCGTTTAGCTTTGTTTTCGTTATTGATTTGATGTGGCTTCAGCGCCTTTATTTGTGGGTCGTTTTTAATGAACGAATCAATAATCTTGCTTTCTTTTGTTGGGCTCTCTGTTGTTGGAACTTGTACCTCCTGTCCAGGTTCAAAAGGAGCCTGTATGTGAAAAATATTTTCTACATATTGCTGTTGCAAATCTTCGGTTGGAGTATTTGCCTTGGCTGGCGAAACAAAAGGTCTAAAGATTTGTTCGTGGTCTTTACGTGTTTTTTCCAACCACCATAAAAAGGTAAATGGAAGTTTGTCATCGTCGTATTTGCTAACGATATGCTCTGAAGCAGGTACTTCCTCTACTGTGTTTACTTGTTGAATTGGCGCAGGTAGTGATTCCACCTCAAGGATTTCCTCCGCCTCTTCTTGAACAGTTTCGGTTTCAAAACTAGGGTCAAAAGCGAAGAAGTTGGCTTTAACGAAGCTCTCTTCATTTTGTTCAGGAGCTTTAATGGTTAAATCTTCCGTTTGTTGTTCTGTAACAGTAACTTCCTCTTCAGCTAATTCTATTTCTTGCTCTTCCTCAATTATTGTGTTGGTTTCTTCAGCAGCTGTTTGGTCCGTTGCGGCATGTATTAGGTGCTCGTCGGCAAGCGTTACTTCACCAATTTCTTCAAAAATTTCCTGCTCGTCGGATTCTTTCTCTTCAATTTCTTGAGGAACGACTTCGTCATTTACTTCCGTTGTTGGCTCACAAATTTTAATGACTTCGTTAGGTAGTGGCTCCAAATTTTCAATTTCTGGTACCACAAAATCTACAGAAGTAGTTACCGTTTCTTCGATAATTGAAGGTTGTGCGTCTTCAAATGTTACCGTTCTTTCTTCTACCTCATGTTCCAAAGCAATGATTTCGCTTTGTAGCGGTTCCAAATTTTCAATTTCTGGCGCTACAACCTCGTTAGAAATAACTTCTTCAATAGGCTCAGTGGCAATTACTTCATGAGGTAAGGGGTTTAAATTTTCAATCTCAGGAGCATCGGCAATTGTAGTTGGTGTTGAAGCTTCTGTAAACGTTGATACAGAAGAAACTTCCTCAGTATTTTTTGCAGCGATGCTGATTTGCTGTTGATTGTTCCAAACAGGGTTGTTCACCACAGTAATTTCTTCTACGGCTTGTAGGTGTGGCTCATGTAGCACACGATGTAAAATACTGCCGTTAGTATATAAAGCTGCTTTGGTGAGTATACTTTGCTGTTCAATATTTCCGTTGTTAGCTTTAGCTAACAGTAGATGTAATGGCTGAAAATAGGGGTAGTCTTCGACTAGATTTTGCAAAAATGGGATATCTTCTTGTGTGACCAAAGCTGGCCTAGCAAGTAGTTTTTCCAATTGTTGCGTTTTCTCTATATTCAACTCCATTGCGCTAAGTTAACAAATGAAAATACATTTTATTTACCATTGCGCAAAAGCACGGTTAAAAATGTTTTCTGTAAGCTGTGTTGTTACCTTTTTGATTAAAGCATCTTGTTGGGTTTGTACGTTTTGGCTAGCTGGAAATTCAGTAAAGGCGCTAAACGATTCTTCAAAACTGGTCTTTACTTTTCCCGTATCCAAGTTGTTGGTGTACTTCACCAATACGGTAATGGTTAAACGGTTGGCGCCAGCGGTTGGCTGTCTATTGTCGGTAAAGGCCACCGGCTTAATATCATATCCTGTAATTCTACCTTCCATAATAGCATCGGCATCATTTTGGGTAATGCTCAATCTACTTTGGGTACGAATGCGTTCCTTTAAATCTTCCGTAAAAGATTGTGCAAGCGTAGGAACTACCAATGGAGCGTTGTTCTCAAAAAACCGTACGTTAAGGGTTTTCATTGCGGGTGGAATAGAAGCGCCATTAAATTTGTAGCTACAACCCGCTACTGCCACAACTGCTAGGAAAAACAATAATTTTTTCATCAGGATGTTGTCTTTAATTAAAGATTTAACTCTTTTATTTTTCTGTAAAGCGTACGTTCAGAAATACCTAATTCCTGCGCTGCAAATTTGCGCTTGCCTTTATGTTTCTTCAACGCTTTTTTAATCAAATCCGATTCTTTATCCACCAATGATAATGATTCTTCTACTTCTTCTGCATCATGTGCAAAATTAAAATCATTAGGTATGTTTTGAGAAGGATGTTTAATGGTTAACGTTGGCTCGGATGAATGATTGTTCAAATCAACATCTTGGTAAAGTTGATTAATGTATTGCGGATTATCTGCAATTACATGCGCCATATTTCCACCACCGTTTTGTATGATTTCTGCCACCAATTTTTTCAGCTCCACCATGTCCTTTTTCATGTCAAACAAGACTTTGTACAGAATGTCACGCTCAGAGAAATCTTCTTTGCTGTTGCTGTTTACTGCTATTGGCAGGTTACTGTTCTGCTCGTTAGGAATGTAGTTTAGTAAAGCAGTTGCCGTTACATTGCGGTCTTTTTCAAGTACACAAATCTGTTCAGCAATATTTTTTAATTGCCTCACGTTTCCTGGCCAGCTGTAATTACTCAATATTTGGATTGATTCATTATCTAGCTGTATTCCAGGAGTACGGTATTTATTGCTAAAATCTGAAACAAATTTTCTGAAAAGTAGGTAAATATCATCTTTGCGTTCTCTTAATGGTGGAATTCGCAAAGGCACTGTATTTAAACGATAGTACAAATCCTCACGGAATTTGCCTTTACGTACACTTTCATAAACATCAACGTTGGTAGCTGCAATAATTCTAACATCCGTTTTCTGTACTTTCGACGAACCTACACGAAGGTATTCGCCACTTTCAAGGATACGAAGTAAGCGGGCTTGTGTGCCTAGGGGTAATTCTGCAACTTCGTCCAAAAAGATAGTTCCGCCATTAGCCACTTCAAAATAACCTTTACGGGCTTCGTGAGCACCTGTAAAAGACCCTTTTTCGTGACCAAATAGTTCCGAATCAATGGTTCCTTCTGGAATTGCACCACAGTTTACGGCAATAAAGCTTCCGTGTTTGCGAGTGCTCAATTGATGGATAATATGTGAAAAAACTTCCTTGCCACTTCCACTTTCACCGGTAATAAGTACCGACATGTCTGTAGGAGCAACTTGGCTAGCTGTATCTATCGCTCGGTTCAACAAAGGCGAGTTGCCAATGATGCCGAAACGTTGTTTGATGCTTTGTGTATCCATATTTACTGTTATGGGTTACAAGTTTTGCGTTGTGCGTTTGGAGTGGAGTGCTCGTAACACAAAACCCGTAACAGGTAACTTAATCAACTATAACCCCAATTAAAGTAGCGGTAGTGCAACGTTCTACTAAAACATTTGCATAATCGCCAGGTTTTACCGAATCTGTTACAGGGAAAACTACCATCACGTTCTCATCAGTACGGCCTCTGTATTCCTTGTCAGATTTTTTAGAAAAACCTTCAATAAGTACTTTAACAGGTTTACCCACAAAATTTTTAATGTAAGCGTATGAACCTTCATGCTGTTTTTGGATGATTTCATTCAAGCGCCTCATCTTTACTTCTTCTGGAATGTCATCTTCATACCTGCGAGCTGCCAATGTTCCCGGACGTTCTGAATAAGCAAATTGGTAAGCAAAGCTATAAACTACATAGTCCATCATGCTTAATGTTTCTTGGTGTTCTTCCTCTGTTTCTGTACAGAAACCAGTGATGATGTCCGTTGATATCGCACAACCAGGAATAATACGCTTAATGGCATCCACGCGGTCCATATACCACTCACGGTCGTAGGTACGGTTCATGAGTTTTAAAATTCGGCTATTACCACTTTGTACAGGTAAGTGAATGTAGTTACAAATATTGTCGTATTTGGCAATGGTATGTAACACCTCATCCGTAATATCTTTAGGGTGCGAGGTAGAGAAACGAACCCTTAGCTCAGGACTTATTTCGGCAACCATGGCCATTAATTGTGCAAAGTTTACGCTGCCTTCCATCGCTTCAGCACTATGGTCGCCACGTTTTTCAGGTAAGTCGGTTTTGTTTACCAAAGCTTCCAATAAGGCATCACCCGTTAAGGTGTTCATGTCATCTTGCAAGTCATCAGCTTTGCTTTTTACTTCCTGACCATCTTTCCAATGGTACGAATCTACGTTTTGACCTAATAAAGTGACTTCACGATAACCTTGCTCGAAAAGATGGATGGCTTCATTCACAATCGTTTTTGGGTCTCTACTGCGTTCGCGACCACGAGTAAAAGGTACCACGCAGAAAGAGCACATGTTATCGCAACCACGAGTGATAGAAATAAAAGCACTAATCCCATTGCCGGTTAAACGAACAGGGCTAATGTCGGCATAAGTTTCTTCACGAGATAAAATCACGTTTACTGCTTTACGGCCATCTTCCACTTCGTTAATCAATTTTGGTAAATCACGATAAGCATCAGGGCCAACCACTACATCCACCAACTTCTCTTCTTCCAAGAATTTAGATTTTAAACGCTCGGCCATACAACCTAAAACGCCTACCACTAATTTTGGATTTTTACGTTTCTCCACGCCAAACTGCGATAGCCTGTTGCGGACACGCTGCTCGGCATTTTCTCGGATAGAACAGGTATTAATGAAGATTACATCTGCATTATGATAGTCGGAAGTAGTTTCAAAACCAGTTTCGGAAAGGATAGAGGCCACAATTTCGCTATCCGCAAAATTCATTTGACAACCGTAGCTTTCAATGTAAAGCTTTTTACCGTCACCTTTTTTATCTAATACCAACGCTTCTCCTTGGCGAGATTCATCATGTGTTTTATCCTGAAGCTTGAAATCAATCATTAACAAAGTTGTTTTTATGGGCTCCAAAAATACAAAAAATTAATCACAAATGACAGAATGGCAGTAATTTTACAAAGCGGTTATTTTGTTCCTATAACTTGTAAGATGGTATCGTATTTAGATTTTAAACCTCCATAACGTTCTGTATAGGTCAATAAAACTTTGTCGTTATTAAACTTTCTAAGGTTTTTGGTTCTGATATAAAACTTATCGTCAATATGTTGGTTTGGAAGTTTATCATAACTTAAAATAGTGCCGCTATTCAAATCTACTTTCATGTATACAGGAGTATAAGAAATTTGGCCATTTTTAGTATTGCCAATAATTGTGGCTGTATTGCCATTGGCTAGAAAACTTAAGCTTGCTAAATCATCACTAGCGCCATATAAAAATCTCGGAAAAATGGTCTGGAATTTAAAGCCCAGATTTTCATCAAAAAACTTTAATAATGAAGATTGAGACGTATAAGTAATGTTGCTTCTGCTTATTTCTACAAAACTAGAGGTGAGCTCTACCACGATTTTATGATTCACAATTTCCAGATCAGCTAAATTTAGGTAGTAGTAATTACCTAGCTTAAAATCATCTAGTTTTTTATTAACTGGAGTATAGTTTTTGCTCCAAGAGTTAAATACATCTTTGTCTATAAGCTCTTCTTTAGTCTCCGTTTTGCCAGTTTCGAAATTAATTTTACCTACTATTAGCTTCTTTGACTTACCTGTAGTTTCATAAAATACAGACAAATAATAGCTTTTGTTTTGAGTATCGTATTTAATCAGTGTGGTGATTTCATTGAAGTTTTTAGCATCATTTAGTTTCAGGGTAGCTTGAGCAGTCGGTTTGTCTTGCGTATGGTCATATAAGTCGAACAAGATTTGTTTATCTACACTATTGTGATGTGCAAATACAATGTTCCCAGATTCCGTTAAAAAGTGCTTGAAAGATTGGCCCTGATAGAATTTTGGCGTAACGATATTAGAGGATTTCAGGTTTTCATCAAAACTTAATATCGCATAGTTCCTAGTCGACTCTAATTTTTCTTTTATAGAAGAGTAAGGGTCTTTGAATGGATTTAGGTGAACTTTTAGTCCTTTTTTTAAATTGGTCTCTCTTGATATTAAAGTAAAGCGACCCTGGTCTTCGGCAAAATAAAACTCTGGGTCTTCGTTGTAGTCCAAGCTGCCCTCATAAATTTTCTGCTCCTTTATCGTTTTGCCAGTTTTCGAATCCAAAATTTTTGCACTGTATTCATTTTTAACTCCACCAAAAAAGGTCTTGTCTGCCGAATAAATCACAATCACATTTCCTTTGTAGTTGCTTACAGTAAGTGGATGCCCTTCCATTTCAACTTGCCAAAGCTGTTTCGTGTTATCATCAATTAAAGTTACTCCAAATTCTTTGTTAGCTGTATTTACAATCATTGCTACACCATAGTTAGGAATGCTTGCGGTTAGCCCGAAGGTTTTTCTGATGTGAGACGCTAGATAGAAATTAGGTTTTGGATTAAGGGCTAATTGATTTTGGGCAAATACAGCTGTGCCAGCCCACGTAAGTAGGGATAGCGTTAATAAAGATTTTAATTTCATGTTTGTTTTTAAAGTTTATGCTCGAAAGTTAATGCTTGACCGCGTAATTTCCAAAGTGCCCTCAATAAAAACAATAAGGCCCTGATTTTGTCTTTAGAGGTACTAACGGAAATCTTATGGATAAACAGGCATTCTATCGTAAGCGTAAATTTTGGTATTGGACTGGCGGTGTTGTCGGAGCAATCATTGTTTTGCTAGGCATTGCAGCATTAGTTTTAAGTGCCAAATGGAAACCTACCTTAACCACAAAAATCAAAGACGGGGTAAAAGAGGCTTCAAAGGGCTTGTATCAAATCAACTTTAAGGACATTCATCTCAATTTGCTTACAGGAACCGCTGTGTTGGATAGCATTAGTTTGATGCCAGACACTGCCGTTTTCAATCAATTACGAGTTAGTAAAGAAGCCCCAACACATCTTTTTAAGATTAAACTGGCGCATTTGAAAATATCCAGAGTAGGAATATTAACGGCATATTTTAAAAAGAAAGTAGCCCTAACAGCCATTATTCTGGACCAGCCTTCTATTGATATGATTTACCATAAAGTGCCCAAGCGCAAGGTTACTACAAAAAAAGAACAGACTTTATATGAGTTAATTTCAAAATCATTAAAGTCCATTTCGGTGGGACAGATAAAGGTGCAGGATGCCAATTTCGATTATTATAATGGCAAACAAAAATTAAATTCAGTAAAACATCTTTCAATTAACGTGAAAGACATCTTGATTGATTCTTTGTCACAGTTTGATACCACCAGAGTTTTTCATAGTAAAAATATTGGGTTTGAATTGTTGGGGTATCAGTCGGTAACGAAAGATAAAATGTACACCTTAAAGCTCGATACTTTGAGAGGCTCAATTACAGGAAAAGATTTGGAGATAAGAGGTTTTAAAATGGTTCCCATGTATCCAAAGTTGGCTTTCAGTAGGAAATACAGCACGCAAAAGGATAGATATGATTTGAATTTTGAAAAGATTAGTTTGGCGGGAATAGATTATGTAGGCTTAAATAACAATGGTGAACTGTACGTAAAAGAAGTGAAATTGGGCCCTGCCAAGGTAGATGTTTTCATGAACAGAGAATTGCCGCCACCCAATATTGATAAAGCTCGGAACTTTCCGCACGTAGCATTGCGTAGATTGCCTATTCCAACCATTGTTGAAAGTTTAAAAATTGCCAAAGTGGATGTGTCGTATGGTGAGTATAATCCCAAAACAAAGGAGATTGGAACAATTAAGCTCAACAGTTTAAATGGAGCAGCTAGCAACTTAACTAATGATAGCGCTAGGCTTTCGTCGCAAAACCATGCTTATGCAGATTTGACCACCTACGTGATGGGGGCTGCTGAAATGAACGTTAAAATAGATTTTAACCTCACTGCTAAAAATGCGGCATTTCAATATAAAGGTACCGTAAAAGCTTTTGACTTAAAATCACTGAATGAGATTTCCAAGCCCTTAGGACAAATAGCCATAGAAAGTGGAAAAGTGACCAGTGCCTATTTTGATGTTTCTGCAAGTAACAGTGGTTCAAAGGGAGTAGTCAATTTTTTCTATACCGATTTAAAAATCAAAATGCTGGGTGAAGATGAGAATGGGAAAGAAAAAAAGAAGGGACTATTGTCATTTTTAGCCAATACCATTTTGATTAAGGATGATAATATTCCAGGAGAAAAAGCCAGAAAGGTGACCGTAACACATGAGCGAGTACCTCAAGCTTCTTTCTTTAACTTAATGTGGAAGACGGTATTTAAAGGCATGAGGGAGGCTGTTGGTATTGGCATTGTACCCATGAAGAAAATGCCGGAACCAAATAAGAAGTAGTATTCCACCCAGCGTGTTTAATTCTATTGCTCCCCTTGCTCTCCCGAAGTATCGGGAGTAGATACTCAAAGAGGAGATATACAAATCGTATAGCCATGTTCCAAGTGACCTTTATTAGCAGGCCGGCTCTGTTATAGTGGAAATTAAATTGCCATCCTTTTAATTTTTGTACAATATGGGTTGCTCTACATTTCTTTGAGCTATTCCTGTAAAAATAAATTCCGTATCTTGGATTAATAACCCCGTTTTAATCCATGACGCTAAAGAAAATTATCAAGAGCAGAAAATTTAAGTACATCTCGTTTGCTTTCCTGCTTTTGGTAATCGTAATACTTGGCACTTCGTGGTATATTGCTGGGAAAATAAAGCCTCTTGTACAGCAGGAGCTCGGAACTATTGTTAAAAAGGCAACTAATGGTCTTTATGATATTCATTTTGATGAAGTACGTGTTAATCCATTAACCGGAAATGCCTCTTTAACCAAAGTAAGATTAGTGCCTGATACGATTGCCTACCAAAAACTGATAAAGGAGCAAAATGCGCCTAATAACCTTTATTTTATTAATCTAGAAAAGTTGAGTGTTAGGAGGTTCCATCCTTTTAATATCTATTTCGATAAGCGATTAGACATTGATTTACTGCTGTTTGATAAGCCGCATATCACCATGGTGAATAAGTCTTTTGCATTTAATGAAAATAAACCTCCAACACCTGAGAAGTCACCATACGATTACATTAAGTCTATATTTAAAGCTTTGCATATTAAAACGATTGACTTTAAAAATGCAAGCTTTAAATACGTAAATAAAAATGACTCAATTACTGAATCGGATACGGTTTCAAATCTTACCATTACCTTAAAAGATTGGTTAATTGATTCAACTTCGGCGCAAGACAAAAGCAGGTTTTATATGCTGAAAGATGCCTATGTATATCTCAATAATTACACTTATGCTACGCCGGATAGTATGTATTACATTAAAGCTAGCCAGTTCGAATTTAGTGCTTCGGCTAAAAAGGTAAATATTAAAGAGTTTGCTTTAACACCGCGTTATTCAGAGCAGGAGTTTGCTAAAATTAGCGGTTATGCTAGAGACCGCTATTCGTTGCAGCTCAATAATATTGATTTATACGGCATTAACCTAAGTGCTTATATCAAAAGAGGGGAGGTGTTGGCCAATGAAATGCAAATTGCCAACGGTTTTTTATCTGTATTTAATGATAATTCGTACCCCAAATTAGTAAAAGATAAAACAGGAAGGTTTCCACATCAGCTATTGCAGAAAATTAAAATTCCTATTACGCTCAAAAAGATATTGCTCCATAAATTAGATATCAGCTATGCTGAATTTGATGCAAAAAGCAAGCAGAAGGGTAAAATTAACTTTAACAATACTTCGGGGGTGATTAGTAATGTCACTAACCAAACCAAGTACAAGAAAATAAATCCGATAATAGAGGCAAATCTCATGAGTTATTTAATGGAGCAGGGGAAATTGAATGTGAATTTTAAATTCAATACGATGTCGCCTAAGGCTGATTTTTCATATGAAGGCCAGCTGCATGATATGGATGGCAGGCAACTCAACTACATTACCAAGCCCTTGGCCATGGTACAAATAAAAAGCTGTTTGATTCGTAAACTGGCGTTTGAGATTAAGGCCAATGAAGATGTTGCTACTGGTAGGGTAAAATTTGTGTACAACGATTTATCCTTGGGCTTGATGAAACAGCATGAGGGTGGGCAACGCTTAAAACGTTTGGGCCTTTTGTCCCTTTTGGCAAATGCCATTATTATCCATTCTGATAATCCTTCGAACGACGGAAAATTTACCGTGGCGCCAATTAACTACAAACGTAAGCCAACGGGTTCTTTTTTCAATTTTATTTGGAAAACCTTATTTCAAGGAGTAAAGTATAGTGTGGGTTTTACGCCAGAGAAAATAGCGGAAATCAAGGGGTATGTTTCCAAATTTGAAAACATGAAAGATGAGCGAGAAAAACGAAGAATGAGGAGAGAGTTACGGAAGTCTGAACGTTTAAAAAACAGATAAACTAAATGCTGAATTTTTTATTCAGCGATAAACATTTTATATTGCGAGTTAACTAACCAAATGGATAACCAACTAGCTAATCAGTTATTGTGGGAAAGAATTTGCATGGGCGACCGTGACGCATTCTTTGATTTATACAAGGCGCTTTACTATCGTCTGGTTAATTTTGGGGTAAGGGTTTGTGGAAATACAGATTTATCCAGTCAAGCCACCGACCATGTCTTTACAGCCATTTGGGAAAAAAGAGAAAACCTAGCTCGGGTAGAAAATGTAGAAGCTTATTTAAGGACTTTTCTAAAAAGAAAACTTTTGCGCCTTTTGGAAAGAGAGAAGAAAATACATGAGGCACTCTTTAAAGCTGGTGACGAAGGAGAATGGATGGAGATGAGTTACGAAGAGTTCATTGTAAAAGTACAGAGCGATGAAATTGTACGTTATCAACTTAAACAGGCCCTAGCAAAACTTACCTTTAGGCAAAAGCAACTTATCCATTTGAAATTTTTTGAAGGATTGAGTTACGAGCAAATTGCCGAGCAAACTAATCAGACCATTAAAACAGCCTATAATACCATTTACGATGCCTTAAAGGTATTGCGAAAGGAACTGAATAACTTCTAAAATCAGCCCCATTTTTTGGGGGTGTTAAAAAAAAGTTAAAAAATCTTTAGGAAAAAACTCCGATTTGTGGCACTGTCTTTAAAAGGTGCAATTACAATGATAGATAGGAGTAAATTTGAGGCTGAAGATTTTTTAATAGATGCGACATTCCAGCATTACTGTGCTGGGACCGACCAATTGTCTATTGATTATTGGACCAAATACATTTCACAACATCCTGAACAACAGAAAGCAATCGCTGAGGCCGAAAAGCTTTATCGACTTTTAAGTGGCAACAAGGCAAAACTGAATGAAAGAATTTTGGCATTCCAAGAATCTTTTGAACAAGTGAAAGTGGTTCCTCTAAAATCAAGGCGAATTTGGTGGTCGGTGGCTGCTGCGGTGTTACTGATAATAGGTTTAGGTTCTATCTTCTTTACCGAACAAAAGCCTGTACCGGCCGTTTACGCCAAAACCTATCAAACCAAGGCAGGGGAACGTAAAAAAGTAACACTCCCTGATGGCTCAACCGTTTGGCTAAATTCGAAAAGTACGCTTAAGTTAGATGAGCACTTTAATGAAAGCAATCGTTTAGTTTCATTGCAAGGAGAAGGTTATTTTGATGTTACCCATAGTAAGAAGCCTTTTAAAGTTCAAACTTCAGAATTTGAAATCAATGTATTGGGAACGGCATTTAATGTAAAGGCTTATCCGGATGAGATTACTTCTGAAGCCACTTTGATTCGTGGCTTAATTACCATGCAGCCTGTAGACGGTGGCGGAATCATTACCCTAAAGCCAAGTCAAAAAATCACCCTTTATAAAAAGACTGCCGCTGCAACCATGTTGCCGCCACAAAAACGACAACTGAAAACTTCATACCCAGAAATTACCATCGACCACTACCAACTGGCAAGAGATAGCACAGTTGTAGAAACGGCTTGGGTACAAAATAAAATAGAGATTCTTGATCAAGAATTTGGAGAGATTAGACCCCTCTTAGAGAAATGGTACAATGTAAAGATTACGTTTACAAGTCCTGAATTGGAGAAGTACGTATTCACCGCAACTTTTAGTAAAGAAACGGTTGAAGATGCGCTGAAAGCATTAAAAGAAGTAGAAAAATTTAATTACGAAATAAAAGGAGATCAAATTAAGATATCAAAATAAAAAAGAAAGGACGATGTTGACGCATCGCCCTTCACAAATTTTTTGATGTATTTATGGCAGTGTTCGCTAAAACACTGGCTGCCACAAACCGCAACCAAAACACAAACATAATGATTAATTATTACTTACCGCAAGAGCGTTTTAGGTACAGACGCCTCTTTAAATTTATCATCCTAATGAAACTGTCGTTTTTAGTGGTGTTCATTACCTGTTTAAACGTTTCCGCATCGGTTTTCTCACAAGAGAAAATTTCGCTCGATGTGAAGAAAGCCAAGCTTTCCAAGGTATTAAAGCTCATTGAAGAAAAGAGCAAATACCGTTTCGTTTACAGCTCAAGTTATGTTCCCATCAACAAAGATGTAAGCATTAAGGTGACCAACACCCCAGTGACCGATGTGCTGAGCGAAATTTTGGAGCATACCAAACTAAGCTACTCAGTTTCTGAGCTCGGGCTTATTGTCATTAGTCGGGTCAAAGATTCGCCCTTAAAAGGTAGCGTTAAAGACGGAAAGGGACTGCCATTGCCAGGAGCTTCCGTAAGGGTTAAGGGTACCAGCCGTGGTACTTCAACAGATGTTAATGGAGATTTTTCCATTATTGTGCCAGAAAATGCAGTTTTGGTTGTTTCTTATGAGGGATTTTCGTCTCAAGAAATTGCTGTAGGAGGTAAAAAAACTTTAGAAATTGTTTTACAAGAAGACTCCAAGCAATTGGGCGAGGTGGTGGTTACCGCCTTGGGGATCAAACGCGAAAAAAGAGCGTTAGGTTATGCCGTTAGCGAAGTAAGAGGGGAGGAATTGACCAAAGCAAGGGAGCTTAATGTGATGAGCTCACTGTCTGGTAAAGTGCCGGGATTAGATATCAGCGGTACTGCTGGTGGTGCTGGCGCAGCAATAAGTGTTACCATTCGTGGTGTATCTAGCTTAAGCCAAAGCAGCCAACCATTGTACGTCATTAATGGTGTACCTATGGAAAATAAACCAGTGGGTTTAAATAATACGAACCCTAATGGAAATAGAGGCAGCCAATGGGACAATGCCCCAGATTTGGGAGATGCCATAGGAAATCTCAACCCCGATGATATCGAAAGCATTTCGGTGCTAAAAGGTGCCGCCGCCGCGGCATTGTACGGTTATCGCGCCAAAGCAGGCGTAATATTGATTACCACCAAAAGTGGTAAAGGAACTGGTATTGAGCTCAACAGCAATTATGTGGCGGAGCAAGTAATAGATCGTACTAATTGGCAATATGTTTACGGACAAGGTGCTAATGGCAGAAAGCCAACTACCGCCGCAGGAGCAGCCCAAGTAGGAGGTTCTAGCTGGGGTGCTAAGCTAGACGGGAGCGATGTGATTCAATTTGATGGCGTAAACAGGCCATATGCTGCGCAAAAAAATAACATCGAAGATTTTTATAAAACGGGCGGTACCTGGACCAACACTTTGGCGCTTAATAAAAGCTTTGATGGTGGTAGCATTCGTTTATCGGCAAGTGATGTGAATAACAATTCTATCGTGCCCAATTCTGGTTTAAATAGACAGTCATTTAACTTCGCTGGTATTTTTACACCCATCAAGCGTTTAAGTATTGATGCTCGTGTAAACTATATTTTAGAGCAGGTAAAAAACAGACCAATGGTTTCTGATGGTGCTGGTAACGCCAATTACAATGCGATCTTTTTGCCAACCAGTATTAATATCAATAGTTTGAAACCTTGGCGAAATGCTGATCAAAGCGAAAAATTATACAATTCGGGTAATGTATATGCCACTAATCCTTGGTTTGCAGCTTATGAGTTTGTAAATAATACTAAGCGGAATCGTTTATTAAGTTCGGTAACGGCAAAATATACCTTGGATAACGGCTTGTTTATACAAGGTAGAGCCGGTCAGGACAGTTATAATGATACTTATAAAAATGTGGTGCCTTCTGGTACCGGTTATTATGCCAATGGTAAAATTGCTGAACAAGCGACCAAATTTTCTGATATTAACGCAGACGTGTTAGTTGGTAAAACTTTTACATTGACCGATGACTTTTTTTTAACGCCTAATTTAGGAGCGAGTTACCGTAAAACAGATATTTCCCAAATGACCAATAACGGAACTGATTTTGCTGTTTTTGGTGTTTACAATATCTTAAATGCCAAGAATAAATCTGTAGGTTACACTGAAAGCCATTCAGAGACGCAATCTGCTTACGGCACCTTAGAATTTACTTATAAGGATTTGTTTTATTTAACTGGAAGCGCTCGTTCCGATTGGTTCAGTAGCTTAGCTACACCAGGGAAAAATAATAAGTTATATATCGTCTATCCTTCGGTTAACGCTTCTTTTGTGTTTTCTGAGCTTTGGAAGCCATCCATATTAAGTTTTGGTAAATTACGTGCTGGTTATGCTGTTGTAGGTCAAGCAACGGATCCTTATCAAACATCGTTGTCTTACAACTTTATGAGTCAAAGTCTTAATGGTTCACCATTGGGTATTATTAAAAATTTAGCAGTGCCAAATTCATCTCTGATAGCTTCAGAAGCATCAGAATTAGAATTTGGTACAGAGCTTCGTTTTTTGAACAGCAGATTAAACTTAGATTTAACTTGGTACAAAAAACGCTCTAAAAACGAAATCGTAATTGTACCAACCTCAAGTACCACGGGGTATGCTGGCGCTGTGTTAAATTCAGGCAAAATAGAAAACAAAGGTTGGGAAATGTTATTGTCAGGTCAGCCAATAAAAACACGAGACCTTATGTGGACATCTTCTTTAAACGCATCCTATAATGATAATACCATATTGTCACTAGCTGATGGTTTGCCAGTACAGCCATTGGCAACTTCAAGGTCCGGCGTAGGTTTCCTACAAAACATACCGGGAAAAGCAGCTTCTCAAGTGATGGCTTATGACTATAAATATGATGCGAATGGCAAAATTGTAGAAGATGCTAACGGGCCAGCAAGAGGAGATTTAAAAGCCTATGGATCTGCCTATAATAAATGGTTTGCAGGATGGAACAACGAGTTCAACTATAAAGGCATCAATCTTTCTGTTTTAATTGATGGTAAATGGGGTGGTAAAATCTTTTCTGCTACCGATTACTATGGTTATATTTTTGGTTTGCATCAATCTACTTTAGCAAATAGGGAGGCTTTAGATGCTCCAGGAAATGTAACTGCGGCTAAGTTTTACGAAAATACGGCTAATAATACTTCCTTTCGTTTTGTACAAGATGCCAGCTTTATTAAGTTGAGACAGATTGTATTAGGCTATAATTTTCCAGCTAAAATGTTCAACAACAAAATTCAAGGACTTAATGTGAGTTTCGTAGCAAGAAACTTGGCTATTCTGATGAAAAAGACCGATAATATCGATCCAGAATCTAGCTATAATGCTACTTTTCCTGGCCTTGAATTAGGAGGTGTACCTCCTGTGAGAACCTTTGGATTAAACCTAAACGTTAAGTTTTAAAACCTAAAAACGATTGACATGAAAACGAACATTCTTAATAAATATAGTTTGCTAGCGATCTTTGTATTGTTTCTTGGCGCAGGGTGTACCAAGGATTTCAAGGAAATCAATACCGATCCAGTAGCATATGGTCCAAGTAGTTTCGACCCAAATTATACACTTACTACAGCACAATTAACCTATACCGGCAGTATTGATTTATCTTATGATACTTGGCGGGCAAATCTGATCTACTGTTCTACCATGATGCAGGGAATGTCTACCGTGGTAAGCTATTGGGCTGGTGATAAATATATGTTAAACGAAGGTTATACAGCTGCTTATTGGGGAAACGGTGATGTAGGGGCATACATAGAACAAGTGCGCCCGATAGTAGATGTAGTTGAATTTACCAAAGGCAATGCGAAATACAGCAACTTATATAACGTTGCCCGTATTTGGAAAGCGGTGATTTTTGCTCGATTAACCGATTTGTATGGAGATGTGCCTTATACACAAGCGGGACGAGGCTATTATACTAGCAACTATACACCAAAATACGATAAGCAACAAGCCATCTATATGGATTTACTGAAAGAAGTAGATGAAGCTACGAATGCTTTAAACGTTGCAGGAGATAAAGTAATAGGTGATGTCATTTATAAAGGTGATATTGAAAAATGGAGACGTTTTGGTAATTCTTTTATGTTGCGCTTAGCCATGCGTTTGGTGAAAATAGATGAAAATACTGCTAGGACTTATGCGACTAAAGCGATAGGTAAAACACTTAATTCTAGTGCAGATGATGCTATTGTTGCCCATGATGAGAGTGGAGCAAGGGTAACGCAAAATAGAAATAGCCAAGTGCTATTAGGAGACGGTGGACAGGAAAATTATTATGTAAAATGGTCTAAAACTTTTATTGATTTGTTAAAGACTACGGCAGACCCCCGTTTAGGTAAAGTTGCCGTGACTAAATTGTATTTAAGTGATGGTTCTAAAACTCAAAATACAAGTTTTGATGCCAACCCATTGGTACAAAAAGGAATGCCTAATGGTAAGGATTTAAGTAGTGTGCCTAGCCAAAATATCAGTTCTGATCCGTTTTATACTACGATGCCAGATTATTCGTCTCCGCATCCAAATATGTTGAAGAGAAATGGCGTTACCTTTATCTTGTCCTATGCCCAAACAGAGCTGTTGTTGGCAGAAGCGGCACAACGTTGGGGAATTGGAGGTAGCGCGGCTACGCATTATAATGCAGGGGTAAAAGCAGGTATCACTGGTTTAACGCCTTATGATGCAAGTATGGCCATTGCAGGAACTGCAGCAGATACTTACTTATTAGCCAATGCCTATAATACTGGAACAGGTTTGCAGCAAATTAATACCCAATATTGGCTGGCAAGCAATATTCAGCTTGATTTTTATGAAACTTGGAGTAACTGGAGAAGAACCGGTTTCCCTGTGCTAACACCAGTTGTTTTCCCGGGTAATGCGACTAATGGAACTATTCCTCGTCGTTTCCCATATCCAGTAGAGGAAGCAGCTAAAAATGGTGTAAATTATCGTGAGGCTTCTGCGGCAGTTCCAGGAGGAGATAATTTGACCGGTAGAGTTTGGTGGGATAAACAATAGCGCTCGATATTAAATGAAAAAGGCCCCGTAAGTACGGGGCCTTTTGTTTTTTTAGTGGAAAAGGAATTAAGAAATTACCCAGTTCCAACCAAAAGTATCTGGTGCTAAACCATATTTAATATCATTCAGCTTTTTAGCAATATTGTTAGAAACGTTTCTGGTGGCAGGATCAGTTAAGGTGTAATCTTTACCTTGATAGTTGATTTCACCAATGTGTGTTACTGTAGCAGCAGTTCCTGCAGCAAAAGCTTCTGTTAACTTTCCGCTTTCAATACCCTCAATAATTTCTTTTACTGAAAGTCTTCTTTCTTCAACTTCAATGCCATCAGCTTTTGCCAATTGAATAATTGTATCTCTAGTTACGCCATCCAGAACGGTAGTTCTTACTGCTGGAGTAACTAATTTACCATCAATCACAAACATTAAGTTAGCTGTTCCAGCTTCTTCGATAAACTCATGAGTTTGAGCATCTGTCCAAATTAATTGGTCAAAACCTTCTTGTTTGGCCACCTCAAATGGATATAATGAACGGGCATAGTTGCCAGCAGTTTTTGCAAATCCAACACCGCCATCATCAGCACGAGTAAATTCTGTTTCTATTTTAACTCTTAATGCTTTGTTATAATACTTGCCAGTAGGTGTTGTTAAAATACCAAAAGTATAAGAATCAGAAGCTTTAACGCCTAAATAAGGGTCGGTGGCATACATTACAGGTCTGATGTAAAGTGCATAGTCCTCTTGCGCAGGAACCCATTTCTCATCAATATTAATTAATGTAGCCATTCCCTGCATGAAAATTTCTTCAGGAACCTCGGCCATTGCCATTCTTTTCGCCGATTTATTGAAACGCAGGAAGTTCTTGTCTGCTCTAAAAATGCTGATTTTTCCGTCAGGCAGTCGATAGGCTTTGATGCCTTCGAAAATAGCCTGTCCGTAATGCAGGGCAGAAATGGCAGGGCTCATAGGGATTGGACCATAAGGAACTACTCTAGGATTTTTCCATTCACCATCCTGATAGTCGCACAAAAACATGTGATCGGTAAATACTTTACCGAATGGCAATTGCGAAAAATCAGTAACGGTAAGGCGAGTTTGCTCAACCTTTGTTACTTTGATGTCTAATGTTTCGGTCATTTTATAACATTTTTTTAAGATAGCTTTCAATAGGTCGTCATTTTGGGCGAAACGTAGTATAGAAACTTCTTGCTACTATCGAAAAATGACGGTCGTTTTAGCGACCTCGTGTTTATTTGCTGCAAAAGTACTAAAAATCAAGTGTTTTTTAAGTTTTTACAAAGATTTAATGTTTGTTTTTTAGTGTTTGCAGCACACTAAGTACCCATCCTTTTCCCCACTCTTCCATCTGTTCTTCAGTCCATAAAAATGGATAGAAAATTCTTTTTTGGAAACGAGGCGGTAAATACTTCTGCCAATTGGTTCCTCCAGTTGCGGCAATATCTACAGGGTCTTTTTCCAGATACCTCACCGCCGATTTATAATGAGATAAAGGCCACTCCACGTTTACATACAGGTCTAGCTTACGCAACTCTTCCGCTAGTTCGCTTATATCTTCTCCTTTCGCTTCTAGTTGTTTGTATAGTGAAGCAAAATTACTGTGCTCTCTTTCTTTGGCCAAGGCTAAAAATTGAGTCGCATATTTGTTGATGAACTGTTTTAATGTTAAAGTTTGTTTGCCCGTGGCCAGTTCAGTAGCACCGAATTTCCAGTAGATATATTCGAATTTTTCTTCGATACTGGCTCCTGCAAGTGATGCTCTCTTACTTTTGTCTACCAGTTGGGTGAAATCTGTGGCTGATATTTCAATCATTCGATACTGTCCACTTTGAAAACCACTGGCAGGTAACAGCGACATGCGGAATTTCAAAAACTGCTCTTTTTCCATACCATTCACCATTACTTCAAAAGAGGTGGTAAGCGCATTGAAATAAGCATTTATCCTTTTAACACGTTCGGTGAAAAATTTAGCACTTAAATTTTCATGGGTAGCAATTTGTTTGCACTCATGCAATGACAGCTTAAAATAGAGTTCGGTAATTTGGTGGTACATGATGAAGATTTCCTCATCAGGGAATGGTGTTTTTGGACTTTGCAGGCTTAGCAAAGTATCTAAGTGGATATAGTCCCAATAAGTGAGGAAGTCTGCGTATAAAAGGCCGTCAAGGTACGAGACCATATCTTGTCCCATCGCTTCATATTTTTCCTGAAGCAGGGCTAGTTTTTCTTTAATCTGTGGAGTTAGTTCCATTTGTTTTGTCTTTAACACGGATTTACCGTATTGGTTTAAATAAAAATAACCCTGAAATGAATTGCATAGCTTTTCGCTTCGCGATAGTTCAGGGTGACGTGCTATTTCGTCATGCTGTCCCGAACATTCAGGATCAACATCTTTTAAACATTAAAGAGCAACAACTAGCTGGGCCTATCTATGATAAGCGTAAAATTGAAAATCCGTATCCACGATGAAGAAAGCATTGGGATTGTTTTTTATGCGTTTTGTCATTCAGAGCGCAGCGAAGAATCTTTTTGTGATACGTTCTTTTGAGATTCCTCGTTCCTCGGAATGACAATATGGTTTATTAAATAACGCTTATCAAAGTTAATACAATACCCTAAACTTTATAGTATGTTCAATCTTTTTCAATGACTTGAACAGCTGTTTGTCATATTCGGTATTGATATCTGTAATGGCATAGCCAATGGTACTATTGGTCATTAAAAATTGACCCACAATATTAATGTCGTGCTTTGCAAAAATGGTGTTTATTTTTGCCATAATCCCTGGTACGTTTTTATGGATATGGATTAATCTGTGCGATTTATCAATAGCTGGTAATTGCAAGTTAGGGAAGTTACAGCTCAAGTAAGTAGTACCTTTATTCATGAAGTCCGCTACACGTTTAGGGATAAACAATGCATTTCGCGGATTGGCTTTGGCGTCGTCAAAAACCACAATGCCCATTTCATTACAGGTCTGTAGGGAGAACTTATTTTTGGCATTGCCCAAATAACCAATCGTTTTCAGTTTAACCGCTCTTTTCAGCTTTTCTTCTTCAATTTTTTCGCCATTGGCTAAAATCATCATGCCCACGTCGGCCACATATTTCTCTTCAAATTCAGTTTTGTGGCGAATAGAGAAACCATCCTTTTTAAGGAAATTAATCGTATCAGCAGGAACATCGCCAATCACTAAGCACAAGATTCTATTTTTAGGGTATGATATGGCCCTTGGCAGATTATTCACGTACAAAAACTCGTCGAAACTAGGCGTAACGTGGTCGGCTTTGGTTACAATACTTTCTCTGGCAATATTCTCCGTAAAGGCATAGAACTTTTTGATAAGACCACTTTCGCGAAGCTGAAAATCAGAATAACCATCGCCAATGCCATATAAATCACCTTGCAGGTTCATTTGCTGCATTAGCTTTACTTTGCCGCCTTCTTCGCTTAGCGGATTGGCGTGGTCGTAATCTATAATTTTACCATCGCCTGTGGTGACAAAGGTATTGGCGTAAATATTTTCTTTTTTAATGTGGTATTGGCTTACTACCGGTGTAATAAACTCTTTAAAACCACCAGAAACAATAAGCACTTCATCGGCATGTTTTTTAAAGAAATCCGCATTGCGGGAGAAAGATTTTGATACTTTCTTTTTCAGATGCTTGATGAGTTTTTGCAGGTGCTCTTCATTGGCTTCTAGCAATTTTACACGTTGGGCCAAGCTTTCCGAAAACGATAGTTTACCTTCCATGGCTAAATTGGTGTAATCCTCTATCTTTTGGTAGATGGCTTCACGCTCGGGGTGCTTGGCTAAGGAAATACGGGCTAATTCGTCTAGGGCTTCAACTTGGGTAAATGTGCTGTCAAAATCAATGATGTAAAAGTTCTGCTGTTTCATCTGGAGTTTATTTCAAGGCATTGCATACCTCGGCAATGCTTTGGTCTAAGGGTTTAAATTTGAAGTTTAGGGTGTCTTTTATTTTTTGGTTACTATAATAG